>Ga0181560_10000098_pt1 | contig 70397 bp, 61 predicted proteins | sample 011ome_20_FD_133751 | JGI IMG/M metagenome (GOLD analysis project Ga0181560, IMG submission 133751) | Coastal salt marsh microbial communities from the Groves Creek Marsh, Skidaway Island, Georgia - 011509CT metaG (megahit assembly) | ecosystem: Environmental > Aquatic > Marine > Intertidal... | reverse complement strand
GCTTCGAGACAATCTCTTCCGGTTTGTGTCGTTTCGTTGCCATCTTTGATCCTCCGTTTCCTATCATAGCCGGTGGACCAATTCAGTGGGGGAGGATCACTGTCACTGATTTAGGTGATGTTAACGGTGATGGTTTCGATGACATCGCGATTGGTGCAAAGAAAGCAGGAAGCTATGCAGGCGCGACATATGTCGTCTTTGGAACCGATCAAGGGTTTGCCGCTTCAATCAATCTTGAATCGCTAGGTAGCGCAGGATTCAAGGTTACAGGAACAGCCACAGACGAAAAAGCTGGGAGCTCTGTTGCCAGCGCCGACATAAATGGCGATGGTCTTGATGATATTATCATCGGCAGTGAACAAAACTCATCCAACGGTTCCGGAAAAACGATTGTTATCTATGGCTCGACGTCACTTGGCAGCAATATCACGACGGCTGCGGCAGATACGGTGATCAACGGTATTGATATTGGCGACAGAATGGGCGGATCGGTTAGCAACACGGGCGATATCAACGGTGATGGTATCGACGATATTGTTATCGGCGCACAAAGAGCTGGGCCAAGCAATACGGGTGAAGCATATGTGCTCTTTGGCAAGGCGGGCGGCCTCGGTAGCACCGTCAATACGGCTGACCTGGCAACGGGCGGGGGCAGTGACGGTTTCCTTGTAACATCATCGACAACGGAACAGAGAATGGGTTCTGTAAGTAACCTCGGTGATATCAACGGTGACGGTTATGATGACGTTGTTATTGGCGCCTACGCCGCAGGGGGGTATTCGGGCGCGGCCTATGTGATTTACGGCAAAAACACAGGTTTTGATCAAGTCATTGATGTAGATACGTTGGCAGGTGGCGACGGGTCCGCAGGGTTCCGCATTCAGGGATTAGCGGGTGGTGCATTCGTAGGACAATCTGTAACCAGTGCCGGTGATATCAACGGTGATGGTCTCGACGACATTCTGTTTGATGCGGCAAATGTAAATTCCAGCACGGGCGAAACCTACGTGATATTTGGTTCTAACAGAGGGTTTGGTGCTGATTTCTCGCTGGCAACAATGTCTGCTGATCAAGGGTTCAAGCTAAGTGGTGAATCTACCGGAGACAAGTTCGGCAGTTCTGTCAGTTCTGCCGGCGATATTAATGGTGATGGATTTGATGATCTGATGGTAGGGGCGAGTAACGTTTTCGTTTCTGGAAGTTCCTATGGTAGTGACGGCTCAACTTACATCATCTACGGCCAGGACTTCTTTTCTGATAAACATGATGCTGCAAGCAGTGGCAATGACCGTCTTGTTGGCACCAGCGGTGTCGATATCATCGATGGTCAAGGTGGTGCCGATGTCATCAATGCTGGCGCGGGTAATGACCGTGTCACGATTTCCGATAGTAACTTCAAGGAAATCGATGGCGGCGGCGGTCAAGATACGGTGATCTTGGATGGTGCCTTTAACCTGGATATCACGGCGTTGACGAACGGTGCGCTGACCAGGTTTGAGCATTTCGATATGGACAACGGGTTGGCAAATACCTTGGATCTTGATTTTGGCAGCGTCATCGATATCGGCGAAGCTATTGATCAGATATTGGGCGAGGCTGATGCCCTGGTGATTTCAGGTGACACAAACGACACCGTTAATCTCAATGGTAATTGGACAGAGCGAGCAAGTCAGCCCGAAGAGGCATCCACTGCGGGTTACACCGTTTACGACAGTGATGATTCAAGTGCGACCGTTGCAATCCAGAACTCCATCAACACGAACTTAACGTAGGTTGCCATGAAAGATGACGCCTTAAACGAGGCTAATGAAGACGCCAAGGCTGGTGCCGAAGTCGCTCAATTCGATCTGATCGCATCACGGCACTTTGCATCATGGATGGCAGGGCAGGGCGTTAGCCTGACGTTCTCGACCTATCAGGCCAATAAACTGTTTCTCCTTGGCGTAAATGCAGATGGTGAATTGACAGTTGGCGAGCGCACGATTGAACGTCCCATGGGCATCGCTGTTCGGGAAAAATCGATGTATGTCGCCTCCAAGTGGCAGATTTGGCGTTTTGAAAATGCCCTGAATGCCGGGCAAGCAGCCGACGGCTTCGATGCTGTGTATATCCCAAAGGCGAGCCACGTCACGGGCGATATCGATTGTCATGAGATGGATATAGATGGCAATGGTCGTTTGATCTTTGTGAACACGCTTTTCAATTGCTTAGGTTATCTCAGCCGCGGTTACAGTTTCAATCCGGTATGGCGTCCGCCATTTGTGTCCGAATACGCACCAGAGGACCGCTGCCATTTGAACGGCTTAGCCATTCACAATGGTGAACCGGCATACGTCACAGCCGTATCCAAATCCGATATGGCAGATGGTTGGCGTAATAAACGTCAAGATGGCGGCGTAGTTATCGACGTGCGCAGCAACGAGATCGTCTGCGAAGGCTTGTCGATGCCGCACTCGCCGCGCATGCATGGCAATACACTATGGGTCCAGGATTCTGGATCGGGCTATTTGGGCCGTGTTGACGTTGAATCGAAAACGTTCGAGCCGGTGACTTTATGTCCTGGGTTTCTGCGAGGCATGAGTATTGTCGGTAATTTTGCAATCTGCGGATTATCCAAGGCGCGAGAGGGTGCAAGCTTTGGCGACCTAGCCCTGGAGAAAAACCTCGAAGAACGTGGTTCTGATCTTCGCTGTGGTTTAGTCGTCGTTGACCTGACATCAGGCAATATTTTGCACTGGGTCCGAATAGAGGGATTGGTTCAGGAGTTGTTTGGCATTGCGGCAATACCTGGGATCATGAACCCACGCGCCGTTGGATTTAAGTCCGATGAAATTGAACGAACCATCAGCCTGCCACCACATCTGGACGAGGATGCAATCCGATCAACTCGGGATTAGTTGGCGCTCAACAAACTCCAACCGGTCTTGGCCCCAATAGCATTGATCTCCATCGATGATATAAAATGGGGATCCCATGACGCCGGCTGCTATCGCACGGTCGGTATTGGCATCCCACTTGGTTTTGACTGTATCGTCTGACGCGTGTTCCAGAAGTGCTGTGCCATCCATTCCGCAAGCATTAGTGATATCAATGATGGTATCTGGCTCAGCAATGTTCTTCTCCTCCGCCCAAACCGCACGCATAAACGCGTAGCATAACTCTCCCACATCATGTCCCACTTGTTGGGCAGCGATGACCAGCGCGGCCGCTTGTTTATCAGATGCCGGAAAATAGGCAGGTTCCAGATTGAATTCGATACCACGGTATGCACGCCAACGTTTCAGCTCTTGCATCCGTAGTGCCTTGCGTTGATCCGATCTTTTAGCCAAGGGCAGGCCACCACTCGCATCGAAAACGCGCCCCAAGTTGACGGGCACGTACTCTATCTTTGCACCTGACCTGATTGCAATATCGCGCAGAATCGGATCACCAATGAACGTCCAAGGTGAGACAAGAGAGAAAAAGTATTCGATGGTGGGCATGGATAATGGTCCTTGGTTAGTCGACAAAAAGTATTCGTTAATGAAATTACGCGTGATTTGTTGCAAATTCACAACAATTAGACGGATATTTCAGAAAAGTGATGCTTTAACATTTCCTTCACATTGACAGCCGAGACTGATGATTGAGAGCATAAATTGAACGCAGGATAAACTGCGACGTTGAGAGTTCTTTTAGGGGTAGCGCTTTTTTGTTCCTGGTAGAATGGGGTCACGCGAAATGGAACGTACACCACACAACGGAGACAAGGTTTTTGAGGTCGGCATCTATAACAAGGAAGTACGATCACTGGTAAAAGAAAACCTAAGTCATGATTTTTTTGACGATCACTGGGCAGATGAACAACTTCGCGATGTGATGGCCGAATCTGCTGAGGAAGCAAAAAAGCGGGTAACGTCACGTTTTCCTGCTGACCAAGGTTTTGTGATTGCGTCTGTCACGCCCTGTAAGCGCGACGCGTAATTCAGCCACTCGTACTGAACAGGGCGAGAGATCAAGATGATCTGAGACTAAGTGTGTCGCTCCGCGCGTTCCAAGTTTCGCAGGTCATTTCGTTTTATTTTTCCTGTCGATGTTACGGGCAGGGCATCGACAAACTCTATTTCTCTCGGATATTCGTGTGGGCTTAGTCGTTTTTTGACGAAGCTTCTGATTTCTTCTTCCAACGCCGTCGAGGCATCATACCCCGTATTCAAAGTGATAAAGACTTTGACGATTTCAGTGCGGACAGGATCAGGAACACCAATTGCGGCAGCCAGTGAAACGGCGTCGTGCTTCGTTAAACAATCCTCGATTTCTCCTGGCCCAATGCGATAGCCAGCAGAGGTGATGACATCATCATCACGCGCCAGAAACCAAAGATAGCCATGCTCGTCCATCATGCCCTGGTCTCCGGACAACAACCAATCGTCTAAGTATTTTTTCCAGGTCGCCTCTGGGTTATTCCAGTATTCCAGCATCATCACAGGATCACCCCGACGGACAGCGATTTGACCTTCTTTACCAGCTGGCATTGGATTGCCGGCGCCATCAATAACTGCAACCGTATGGCCTGGAATTGGTTTCCCCATGGATCCTGAAACCACATCCATGATTTGCTGACAGTTGCCCACAACGAGGTTGCATTCGGTTTGGCCATAAAACTCATTGAAGGTAATGCCGAACTCTTTTTGGCCCCAATCCAACAACTCTCGCCCCATGGGTTCACCTGCTACGGCAATGGTACGAAGGTTCGTTCCAAATGACTTGATGTCTGGCACGCTCTTCATGATTTTTAATGCAGTTGGCGGCATGAAAGTGTTGCGTACATTGTATTTGGCCATCAGTCGCAAGGCATCCGCTGGGTCGTATTTAGGCGCTCGATAGGCCAGCACAGGCACCCCATGATACCAGGCCCCCATCAGACAGTTCATCAACCCACCAATCCACGCCCAATCGGCGGGGGTCCACATCAAATCATAGGGTTGCGGAAAAAAATCATGAAAGAATTCAACGCCAGCCATGTGCCCTAACAATGATCGATGCCCCATCAATGCGCCTTTTGGGTTACCCGTCGTCCCGGATGTATAGATGATGTAAGACGGATCATCCGGCCCCGTATCAAGCATTTCAAATTGATCTGATGCATGATCTAAATTGGGCCAAAGCTGAGTGGTTTCCGCCGTTTCATCGCCATCGATCAGAATGATCTGTTTGAGTTCCGGCAGTTCATTCCGAATCGCCAAAATTTTATCCAGTTGACGCATCTCTGTGATGATCATTTTGGCGCCACTGTCCTTCAAGCGTAACAACAGAGCTTCTTCACCAAATAAAGAGAACAAGGGGATAGATATCGCCCCCAGTTTCCAACAGGCTAAGTGACCAAGAGCGGCCTCCACAGACTGGGAAAGCAAAATGCCGAAGCGATCGCCGCGTTCCAACCCTTGGTCGGTAATAAAGTTCGCCATCTGATTGGATAGCCGGGAGAGGTCAGACCACGTATAGGTTTGCTCCGACCCATCCGTATTGGCGACGATTAATCCAACCTGGTCGGGATTGTCACGCGCGTGGCGCTCGCAGGTCTGTTCAGCCATATTAAGGCGAGCAGGTATGTCCCATTCAAACTGATCGTAGACATCGTCATAGGTGTTTCCAGGTGATAGCAGACGCATTGTGTCCTCTCCAAACTCTGGAAATCATATAGGAACTATAGAGGGAAAGGCTAATTGGTTGGGTATTGAACCGGGGCAAAAGCTTGAGGAATTTCTACATTCCCCTCAAATGCCAAGTAGTTTCGCAATCCTTCGATGACGACACCATCGTAACCCTGGGCAATCAAACCAAACAAAAATGACTTCTCGTTGCCAAAGATGACGTCATGCCAGCCTGGACGCCAATACTCTACGAAATAGCGGTCAGGATCGCCGGGATAAGGTTCAGCGATCCACATCGGGGATCCCTCGGTCCAGCCTGGCTGCCAATAATACCGATAACTCGCAACGGTTCCGATATCCATGCGAGCAAACACCAATCTTCGTGCGCCCAATTTTTTGTACTTCAATGTTTCGATTGCAGCCTTACTCAACGGCTCGCGTCCAGAAAATGGGTCAACGATGATGAGGTCAAAGTTCGTGCCATGGATATCAAGTGCGAATTGGTCCTGTCGTCCCCAAGCTGCTGGCTCAGTGATGTAAGCAAAGTTCCTCACATCTGCTAAGGACAGAATGTTATTTGGGTTCTCGTTATTGGGTCGGCGCGGATGCGGCGGCAGTTCCGCAAGGTCTGACGTGGGGCGATGCACCACATTCGACACAACATTCAACGCGCGTGCTTGACGATATGCATTGTTGATTACATCTGGCTTGGCCGCGAATTCCATCGAGAATATCGGCAATCCTGCGCGCTTCGCCCTTTGGATACGCTCGTTCATCACCTGTTGTGCCTCTGGCGGTGGCACTACGCCAACTTGTCCATGACCAACGAACACACCATCAAACATGATGCCATCCACGGAGCGCATAAATGTTCGGGCAGGAGAGATAATTTTTTCGTCTTGAACATCGCGCTTGATCAGCAGGTCGCCCGCATCACGTACAATGATCGAGAACCCGCTTCTTTGAGAGCGTGCATATGTGGAAATACGCTGCACAAGGGTACGTAATTCCTCGCGGAAATCTAAAATAGGGCCTGTTTGAACAGGCAAAGGAAGTGCCGTGTTAAGCGGTGTTCGGCCCTGGATGCGGACACCATCCTGCGCTTGCTGGGCAAGGGCATCTGAAGCTAATGCCATCATGCCAATAGAGAACGCAGCAATCTGAATTACCCTTGCGTATCGTATTAGATGAATTCGACCTTGCATTTAGACCCTGCCTATGCGACGGCCTTTAATAGTTCAGGCAGCCAAGATATCTCTGACATCCTCAGCTATTGCCATAGAGGACGTTAACCCTGGGGATTCTATGCCGTACAGGTTAACCAGACCTTTAACCCCATGCACATCTGGACCCTGGATGACAAAGTCCGTTTCTTGCGAACCCTTGGCAAAGATCTTAGGACGCACGCCAGCGTATCCGGGTTGCAAGACTCCATCCGGCAATTCGGGCCAATATTTACGAATGGAGGCGTAGAATCGGTCCCCTCGGGCAGGGTCGACGGTGTAATCAATTTCATCAATCCATTCAACATCTGGCCCAAATTTCACCTGACCGCCCAGATCGATCGTGACATGCACGCCCAAGCCCCCTGCAGGGTCGGGCATGGGGTAAATCAGTCGCGTGAATGGCGGCTTGCCTCCGCCCAGCGTGAAATACACGCCACGGGCAAAGAATTGGCCTGGAATGGTTTCAGCAGGAATACCCTCTATCAGTCGAGATGTGGGTTGAGCGTAGAGTCCGGCCGCATTCACCACAGTATCACAAATGATCTCCATCGGGTTGTCGCCACCAACCCGTAAGACAATGCCGTCATTCCTTACTTCTCCACCTTCAACTGGGCTAAGCAGCGCCATCATCGCGCCGTGATCTTCTGCCTCACCAAGTAGGGATAACATAAAGCTGTGACTGTCGACCAATCCGGTCGAGGGCGAAAGCAACGCGCCATTACAGGTCACATTAGGTTCCAACTCACGAACTTGGTCAGAATCAACGAACGTCAAATTATTGACACCGTTATCCGCAGCGCGCTTTTGAATGCCCTCTAAACCGGGAACTTGTGCCTCGTCCGTGGCGACGATCAGTTTCCCGCAATTTTTGTAGGGTATGCCGCGGCTTTCGCAGTGCGCATACATCATGTCGCGCCCTTTGACGCACAATCGCGCTTTGTTGCTGTCTTTACCGTAATAAATGCCGGCGTGAATAACCTCGGAATTGCGGGAACTCGTGATGGACCCAATCAGGCTCTCGCGCTCCAAAATGATGACCTCGTGGCCAGCCATCGCCAATGCCCGCGCACATGCCAGCCCCACAACCCCAGCGCCAATAACCACGCAACCAACTCTATCCACAACGAAAACTCCAAAATAAAACCGTGATGCAGTTTCGTTTCGTAGGCATTGCGGGTCAAGTTCAGTGCTCAAAGATATGTGAGTTTGATGCAGGTATTTGTCAGCTTATGCTTAAAATATGGATCGTCGAATATTCGCAAAGCTTGCGCTCGTTGCTTCGTTGTTTATTTCCGTAGTTGTTTTGGCGGTACCAGCGTGGAGCGAACGGCCACCCAGCAATTGGGAATATGAATTTCCCAAAACCGATTTTGCTATCAAAAGCATTCCTTTTTCAGAAATCCTCTCGGGCGGTCCACCACGTGACGGCATTCCGTCGATTGATGATCCTGTCTTTCAACGCATTGCAGACATTGATCATCTCGAGGCAACAGAACCTGTGATTGATTTGATCGTGAATGGAGAGGCACGTGCTTATCCGCTGCAAATCCTGATGTGGCATGAAATTGTGAATGACGTGATCGGCGGCGTGCCTGTCGCTGTGACATACTGTCCCTTGTGCAATTCTGCTGTCGTATTTGATCGGCGTTTTGATGGTCAGGTCCTAAGTTTCGGCACGACTGGCAAGCTCCGTAAATCAGATTTGGTGATGTATGACCGTGAGTCAGAAACATGGTGGCAACAGTTTTTAGGTGAAGGATTAATCGGTAAATATACAGGTGAAACGTTGAAAACCATTCCTGCGCGATTGGAGTCGTTTGAGAATTTCATCAAACGTGCGCCCGACGGGGCGGTCTTAGTGCCTAATCGACCATCTCAGCGAAACTACGGCACCAATCCTTATGCGGCCTATGATCGCCAAGACAGGCCCTATCCATTGTTCCAAGGCGAATTGCCTGACTATATCAATCCGATGGCACGTATTGTCGTCGTTGATGAAAATGCGTGGAGCATGGATTATCTAAGAGAGCGGGGGACAGTCACAGAAGGTGACCTAAAGTTATCTTGGTCAGCGGGGCAAAATTCAGCCTTAGACAAAGCTGTCATTAGCAAAGGACGCGATGTCGGCAATGTGATCGTGCAACGCAATGGAAAAGATATCGTTTATGATGTGACCTTTGCGTTTGTGTTTAATGCATTTCATCCTGATAAGCGGATCATAATGGAATAAGCTTGCTGCCTTGCCTGCCGGTTTTTCGGCGACTACATTTTTCAAATGGCTCCTTTAGACGATAACGACAAATGGCACCGCTCTGCATGTCCTCATGACTGCCCTTCGACCTGTGCGATCGAGGTTGAAAAACTCTCGCCCGATACGATTGGGAAAGTTCGTGGCAATGCGTTGAATGATTACACGTCGGGGGTCATCTGCGCCAAGGTGGCCGCTTACCGGGAACGTGTTCATAGCCCCAACCGATTGACCAAACCACTGCGGCGCATTGGTTCGAAGGGCGACGGCCGTTTTGAGGAAATCAGCTGGGAAAGTGCCCTCGATGAAGTTGCTGAGGCTTTTACAAAAGCCGCACAGAAATACGGCAATGAAACTGTCTGGCCTTATCATTTTGCAGGAACCATGGGGCTTATTCAGCGCGATATGATCATTGGGTTTCGGCATGCCCTGGGGTATTCGCGACAAGAATCGACCATTTGCACAACGGCTGGAATCTCTGGATGGATGGCAGGTTGCGGCAAAATGATCGGTTCAGACTCTCGGGAAATGGGGGTCTCCGACATGATCGTTGTCTGGGGTGGAAACCCAGTCTCTACCCAGGTCAATGTCATGGCTCACATCAGCAAAGCCCGGAAAAGTCGTGGCGCAAAGCTGTACGTGATCGACCCGTACCGGACACCGACGGCACAACAGGCCGATGTGCACTTGTGCCTGAATCCGGGAACAGATGGTGCATTGGCCTGTGCCGTGATGCATGTGATGTTCCGAGATGGCCACGCCGACCGTGATTATTTGGCCAAATATACCGATGTGCCTGATGAATTAGAACAACATCTAAAAGACAAGTCCCCTGCTTGGGCATCGGCGATTACAGGTCTTAGTCTCGAAGAAATAGAAGACTTCGCCAAGGTCTATGGCACGACAGATCACGCCTATATCCGTGTGGGGTATGGTTTTTCCCGTTCCAGAAATGGCTCTGCAAACATGCATGCTGTTTCATGTCTGCCTGCCGTGGGTGGCAAGTGGCAATTCGAAGGAGGGGGCGCACTGCATTCAAACCGCCATTTGTATCAAGTTGATCAGAATCTGGTCCATGCGATGGATGCTTATGACCCGTCTACGCGTGAACTAGATATGTCACTTATCGGTCGGATTTTATTGAACGAGGAGGAAAGCCTGCGCGGCGGGCCGCCTGTGACGGCGATGATTGTCCAAAATGTGAACCCCGTCGAAGTCGCACCCGAAACGCATGCCGTTATTAAAGGCATGATGCGCGACGATTTCTTTCTTTGTGTCCATGAGCAGTTCATGACCGGCACAGCGGAACTCGCCGATATCGTGCTACCCGCCACAATGTTCTTGGAACATGATGATCTTTATCAGGGGAGTGGGCATAGTTACTTGCAGGTCGGACAGAAGATCATCGAACCTTTAGGCGGGTCATGGTCGAACGTCCAAGTCTTGTCGGCACTTGGGAAACGACTTGGCTCCGACCATGAATTGTTCACTCTGACCGCATGGGAGCTTATTGATCGCACGTTGCGCGCATCTGGTCGGCCTGGTGCAGAAGAAACAAATGCCATGGGCTGGATCGATTGTTCATTACCTTTTGATGAAGCACATTTCATTAACGGTTTTGGGCACGAGGATGGAAAATTCAGATTCAAGCCCGATTGGGAATCGATTGGCCCCGAGTTCGCCAAGATGGCCCCGATGCCAGATCATTTGGACGTGATTGATAACGCCAATGAGAGTAAGCCATACCGATTGGTCGCGGCGCCTGCTCGACGTTTTCTTAATACCTCTTTTACGCAATCTCCTTCATCATTGAAAAAAGAAGGGGAGCCAACTGCACTTATCCACCCGGATACGCTGGCGGAGCTTGGCATTGAAGAAGGGGACGAAGTCATGATCGGAAACGACCTTGGAGAAGTGACCTTAAAGGCTGCTCGCTTTGACGGTGTGCAAATAAGCACCGTGATCGTCGAGGGCATATGGCCAAACAAGTTTTTCAAGGATGGCGTCGGAATTAACGTCTTGGTGAGCGCGGATCGTATTTTGCCCAATGGTGGGGCTGCTTTCCACGACACCGCAGTTTGGTTGCGTCGTCCGTAACGTCTCGGACTTTAAGTCATGAATTCATCGCGCAGCGCATACACCATCGTTATTGGGAACGAAAAGGGTGGCAGTGGAAAATCCACAACAGCCATGCATATTGCCGTTGGCCTGATGACTCGTGGTTATCGTGTCGCCACGATTGATGTTGATGGGCGTCAAGGGACGCTCAGCCGATATGTCGCCAATCGCGACTTGTTTAACAAAAAGATGACTAGGCAATATCCGACACCGAAGCATCATCGTATTGAAGGGCATGCTGCCACGGGTATGAATGACGCCGAAGTTGAAACAGAGGCGAAACGGCTTCAACTGATTATTGAAGGGGCCGGATTACATAGCGACGTATTGATTATTGATACGCCTGGTGCCGCTAACCGTCTTTCATTTTTAGCTCATACTTATGCCGATACTTTGATTACCCCGATGAATGATAGTTTCATCGATCTGGATGTACTCGCCCACATGGATGGCCACAGCACATCCATCAAGGGCCCTAGTCATTATTCAGAATCAATTTGGGATGCAAAAAAAGCCAAAGCGGAACGTGATGGCGGCTCCATCGACTGGATCGTCATGCGAAACCGCTTGTCGAATTTAGACTCGTTTAACAAGCGTGACATGGAAATGGCGATCCGCGAGCTCTCAAAACGCCTGGGGTTTCGGGTTGTAGATGGTTTTTCCGAGCGGGTTATTTTCAGGGAATTGTTTTTGATCGGGCTAACTATTCTGGACCTCAAGGAAGCATCTGGCGGAGCTCCTCTCAGCCGTTCGCACATTGCTGCCCGAGACGAGATCTTCGCGATTTTGGATAGTTTAAAAATCCCCGCGATCACAAAGCAGGGCGATCCGGTCAAAGCATAGCTTGATTACTACGAAAGCACTTCCATATCGTCAAAAAAAGCCTATTTCATGGGTAATGGAGTAGGAAATGGCTGACGATCTTCCAGATAAGACAAACAAGAATAATGACATCGACGCGTTCCTGTCGAAAGTGGCGGCTGCGCCGCGCGACACACCATCCTCGAGCGCCAAAGGTAAACTTTTATTTGCTATGGATGCCACTGCCAGCCGCCAGCCGAGTTGGGACCGAGCTGCACACATCCAAGCCGAGATGTTTCAAGAGACCGCCAATTTGGGCGGGTTGGACATTCAACTCGCTTTTTTTCGCGGATTTGGCGAGTTTCGCGTCAGCAAGTGGACAGATAACGCTCCAAATCTGCAACGATTGATGACCTCAGTGATTTGTTTGGCAGGCGAAACGCAGATCAAGAAAGTCCTTCAGCACGCAGTCAACGAAGCCAAAGCAGATCGTTTGAATGCCCTCGTTTTCGTCGGTGATTGCTTAGAAGAAGACATTGATGCCGTCGGCAGAGTTGCAGGTGAACTGGGCCTGCTTGGCGTGCCAGCATTTATGTTCCACGAAGGTGGAGACAGCATGGGCAGATACGCGTTCGAGCAAATTGCCAAACTCACCGGGGGCGCTTGTGTGAGTTTCGACGGTCAGAGTGCAGAAACGCTGAAAAAGTTGATTGGCGCGGTCGCGGTCTACGCCGCGGGCGGCCGCAAGGCCCTGTTGGAAAAAGCGAACAAGGATGGTGGAGAAGTCTTGAAACTTACACATCAAATGGATGGCAAACGCTAATGGCACTTCTCATTCTTGGGCTTGCCGTGATGATCGGCTTGATCTTGGCCATGAACTGGTTTGTTTCGGCCAATCCCAGAACTGTGATCAAAGTTTTGAAATGGGGATTGCTTGGCCTTTTTGGCGTGATTGTCCTGTTCTTCTTTATTTCGGGTCGGTTTGCCTGGGCGCTGTGGGCGCTTCCCGCACTTTTGCCCTGGATTATGCGAGCGCGAATGGCGGCCCGAACAGCGAAAAATTTCTCACGAATGGCAGGTGGATCCTCGCAAACAGGACAAGCCAGCAGCGTCACTAGCAAATACCTTGAAATGGAACTTGATCACGACTCCGGTGACATGAACGGGTATGTCAGAACTGGAAAGCACGCTGCGCGACAGTTGAGCGGGTTATCTGCTGAACAACTGATCGAGCTTTATGAGTTCTATCAGTCGGATGATGTAGAGTCCGCGCGTCTGCTCGCAGCCTATTTGGACCGCACCTATCCAGATTGGCGCGATGAAGAAGAGAGCTATGACCATCAAGATGAGCAACGTAATTCATCTCCAAACGGTCAAATGGATCGGGCGGAAGCATTGAGAATCCTGGGTTTAGAGGATCCTGTTGATAATGCGGAGATCAAATCCGCCTATCACCGCTTGATCGGTTCAATGCACCCTGATCGCGGCGGATCAGCATATTTGACAGCGAAAATCAACGAAGCACGCGACTTCTTACTAAACTAAGACTCCAGGTTTATTTGAAGAATTTGTAACGGCTCGCCACTTGGCTTGCAGCATCATAGCCCGTATGGCAAAACCAGCTTTCCATGGGCACTTTCCTCATGAATCGAAAATCTAACCGCCTGAAGGGATAGCGGTATGCGCGTTGCGATGATTGGTACCGGATACGTGGGGCTTGTCTCCGGTGCGTGTTTTTCTGAATTCGGACATAATGTTGTTTGCGTCGACAAAGACGAAAGTAAAATCGATGGCCTTCACCAAGGTCGGATGCCGATTTATGAACCAGGTCTTGAAGATTTGGTTGCAAGTAACGTCAAAGCCGAGCGCCTGACCTTCACGACGGATTTAGCCGCATCTGTCAAAGACGTGGATGTCGTGTTTATTGCTGTTGGTACGCCAAGCCGAAGAGGGGATGGCCACGCGGACCTCGCTTACGTTTATGCCGCAGCCAAAGAAATCGCCGACGCGATGGACGGGTATACCGTCGTCGTCACAAAATCCACCGTTCCTGTGGGTACGGGGCGTGAGGTTGAAAAGATCATCCGCGAAACTCGCCCAGATGCGGAATTTGATGTTGTATCAAACCCAGAATTTTTACGTGAAGGTTCCGCTATCGAGGATTTCATGCGTCCTGACCGCGTGGTTATTGGTACTCATTCCAAGCAGGCTCAAGAATGCATGGGCATTTTATATCGACCACTGTATTTGATAGAGACACCGATTGTCTTCACGTCACGCCAGAGCTCCGAATTGATCAAATATGCAGCCAACACATTTCTGGCCGCAAAGATTACTTTCATTAACGAAATCGCTGACTTGTGCGAAGAAGTCGATGCGGATGTTCATGATGTCGCCAAGGGCATTGGTCTGGACGGGCGAATAGGACGCAAGTTTCTTCATCCTGGGCCTGGCTATGGTGGATCGTGTTTTCCAAAAGACACGCGAGCACTGGTCTCAACCGCACGAGACGCAGGTAGCCCGCTTCGCATCATCGAGGCCGTTGTAGAGTTGAACGAACAACGAAAGCAAAAGATGGCGGAACGCATCATTGCGGCCATGGGCGGCGATGCGACAGGAAAAACGATTGCGGTTCTCGGTCTTACCTTTAAGCCAAATACCGATGACATGCGCGAGAGCCCCAGTTTGGATATCGTGCCGGCGCTCATCGATGCAGGTGCTAACGTTCGCGCCTATGACCCAGAAGGTATGGTCGAAGCCAAAGAGATGATTCAGGGTGTTGATTGGTGCGATGATGAATACGAAACCATGCCTGACGCTGATGTGTTGGTAATTATCACAGAATGGAATCAATTCCGCGCCCTTGATCTCGAACGCGTGAAGACACTTATGACCTCTCCGGTGATGGTTGATTTGCGAAACATCTATGAACCTACAGAGATGTCGAATGCTGGTTTTAATTACCATTCCATCGGACGCGCAAGTGTCGGCCCAGCGGCGTCATGACAACACGACAAGGCTTAGACCCGTCTGTATTGCGTGCTTACGATATTAGAGGCGTCGTCGGTGAAACACTGACCGAAGCCGACATGACGTCGATCGGGCGCGCATTTGCGACCGAAATGTCTGGACGCAACGCGAAAACTGTAGCTGTCGGTTTTGATGGTCGATTGACGTCGCCTGCCATGGCCGCAGCATTGGTCGAGGGCTTGGTTCAAAGTGGCGCAGAGGTCGTCCGAACCGAAATGGGACCATCACCCATGGCGTACTTTGCCTCATACGAGCTTGGTACCGATGCTTGTCTGATGGTCACAGGGTCGCACAATCCACCTGAATTCAACGGCCTCAAAATGTCACTTAACGGTAAAGCATTTTACGGCAATGACATCCTTGAACTGGGGCAACGCATTGCTCGCCAGGACTATATTGATGCCACAGGAATGGTTGTCGAGGAGCCCGTGTTCGACCGATATGTCGAACGTCTATTAAGGGATTTCGAGGGCTCCAATGAACTACGTGTCGCATGGGACCCTGGCAATGGTGCTGCAGGGGACGTGACCCAAGCCATCACCGATCGTTTGCCTGGGCATCACGTGCTGATTAACGAGAAGATTGACGGTACGTTCCCCGCCCATCATCCCGACCCGACGGTTGAGAACAATTTGGCGCAACTCAAAGACTTGGTTGCGCGTGAAAATTGCGATCTCGGCATCGCGTTTGACGGTGATGGTGATCGCATTGGCGTGATTGATGGCCTGGGTCGCGTGCTGTGGGGGGATCAATTGTTGGTCCTGCTTGCACGTGATGTTTTAGCAGATGAACCGGGGGCTCCAATCCTCTGCGACGTGAAAGCCAGCCGCATGTTCTTCGAAGAGATCGAAAAACTGGGCGGCAAACCGATCATGTGGAAGGTCGGGCATTCCCATATCAAAAGTAAAATGGTCGAATTAAACGCCCCGCTAGCGGGGGAGATGAGCGCGCATATTTTCTTCAAGCATCGTTACTACGGCTATGATGACGCAGTCTATGCCGCTATTCGATTGCTTTCCTTGCTGGCCAGTTCAGATAAAACCCTGGCGGAATACCGAGACGACCTACCACAGATGATCAATACGCCCGAAATCAGGATTGAGTGCGCAGATGATCGCAAATTTGATGTCATAGAAGATCTCGTCACCGAGATGCGCAACGATCCGAGTGCGAATTTTTCTGATATGGATGGGGTTCGCGTGGAGACACAAGAAGGGTGGTGGTTGGTGCGCGCATCGAACACGCAGCCCGCGTTAGTGGTCCGATGTGAATCCGACACGGAAGAGGGCTTAGAACATCTAAAAGAGATCGTTCGATCAACTCTCAAGGTCCACAATCTGGACCCTGCGGCAATTTAACAGCAACCTTTGAAGCGCATATTAATTGTGAGTTGATGCCAACTCTGGACCGTATTTCGTGCGCAACTCCATACAATCACGAAGTACCCGGCAAGAGCGATAGGCTTCGCGCTTGGTGATGCCAACAATGCGGGCACGATGCAAAATCTTACCGCTGCGCTTTTTCAACGGAACGATTTTTACCTGACCATGAGCTAAATATTTGCTCGCCTTGCCAATAGCTTGCGCCGCCGCAGCCTGAGCCTGGTTCTTACGAGAGAACGCGCCAACTTGAACTGCCCAACCTGTCTTAGAGTTAGATGCCGCATGCTTTTGAGTTTTGGGGGCGGCCGATTTAGAGGCAATCCGTGGAGGTACTGTATTGCCTGTGAGTCTCGCGAACCCCTTGTCCAACAATTTGGCCATGTGCGCGTTGCGCTGTTTCGAGGAACGTCCGCCGAATACCACACCAATAATACGTCGGCCATCACGAGTGGCCGATGACACCAAATTGAAACCAGATGCACGGATATACCCAGTCTTAAAGCCGTCAGAGCCAGGATAGGTCTTCAACAATTTGTTGTGGGTCCGGTAGATGCGGCCATTCCAACGAAATGACTTAGTCGCGAAGTAATGATAGTACTGCGGAAAATCTCGGAGGAGGGCGCGGGCCAGAACCGACATATCGCGGGCAGTTGAGAGTTGTCCACGGTGAGGTAAACCTGATGCGTTTCTGAAAGTCGTCTTCTTCATGCCAATAGAGCGCGCTTTGGCTGTCATCTTTAGAGCAAAGCTAAGTTCCTTGCCGCTGATGTTTTCGGCGACTGTCGTTGCAACGTCGTTTGCAGATTTAACGGTAAGGGCGAGGATCGCTTGTTTGACTGTGATTGTAGAACCAGCTTTCAGCCCAAGTTTCGATGCTGGCTGTGCGGCTGCGCGACGGGAGACTTTCAAAGGGGTTCTTAAGGTCCAGCGCTTATCTTCAAGGCGCTCAAATATGAGATAAAGGGTCATCATCTTCGTCAAAGACGCAGGATAATTTCGCGTATCCTGGTTTGTTCCGTGAAGCACTTCACCCGTATCAGCATCAATCACAAAACTGGCGTACTTCGCATATGCGGTCGAATCAATCGATAGGCTGACGACAAACAGGGCAATAGCAAAACCGAATACACGGCAAACCCCAGAAATCCCGTGTTTGAGCGGTGATCTTACCGATGTGCAGTCGAGTGACATGAACAACCCCCAGGTCAATAAGTCACCGCAGATTTGCCTTTATAGCATGCCCAGTCAGATTAGCGAATGGCTGTGACTAAAATTATTCAATTAAAATAACTTCTTATGCCCTAAGCGATAACATTCCGTTAACCCGCCATTTCTCATCGATACTGAATATTCGGTCGAGGTGAGGAATTGAACATACAGTGTTTCGCGCACGGTTATGCTGCATATGCGAAATATTTTTAGGCTCCGCTGTTAAATATTATTATAAAATATTGTTTTATAAGCAAATTTTGCAATCAGATAATGTTGCAGTGCACAAATTTCAATTGACACCAATATCGCACCTGCTAACATTGTTGGACAATTACGTGACCCGCCCAAAGGCCCGTCACTTAGGAGCATATCTGAATAAGTACGGTCGTGCTCCAGCTTAACCCCTTGTGAAAAGGACTGAATTTTATGACAACGCCAACAAAATCAACAGATGTAAAAGCCAAACCGGCAAAGACAACCGTGGCAAAAACGGATTCAAAGGTCGCCCCGGCAAAAAAAGCACCCGTAGCGAAGACGAAGCCTGTCGCTGCGCCTAAGACGAAACCAGTAGCAGAACCAATTGAGGCTGCGATTGAAGCCAACACTGAGACGGTTACAAAGATCGTTGAAACGGGCACTGAAGTTGCCAAACAAAGTGTCGAGAAAGCAGCGGAAGCCAGCCAGGAGCAGATTGCGACAGCAGCAAAGGTGAGCCAGGAGCAAATCACTACGGCTGCAAAAGTAAGTGCAGACACCTTCAAAGGTTATGAAGATTTCATTGCGCTCTCAAAAGAAAACATTGAGGCATTTGTTCAAACCAATGCGATCTACAGCAAAGGCGTCCAAGAGATCAACGAAACTGTGTTAATGTTGGTTCAAGGCAATGTCGCGCAAACTGTTGATTATACCCAAAAAATTCTCTCCTGCGCGTCAATCGACGAAGTGTTCTCAGTGCAACAAGAGATGGCGACAGTGCAATACTCCAAGACTGTTGAAGATTCCAAATTAATTTCAGAAATGACAGTGGCTCTCGCTGAGAAGGCATCCAAGCCGATTTCCGAGCGTGTCAACGTTACGATTGAGACGCTGACGAAACCGATCGCTGCCTAAGTTTCATCCCCCCGTTTTTTTTGAAGCCGGGCAGATGATCGGGCGCCAAGTGGGATCCTCCCCCCGCTGGGCGCTTTTTTTATCGAAATTCGCGAGTTTATAGAAACAATAGTATTTTTATATCAAAGCCTTGATGCCCTTTCCCCATGGCTTATCTTCTATCTATAATGGTCGAAAGAATCGTAAGTTTAGGAAGTCTCGAAACGCTGAATGGCTGATCCAAAGAAACCAGTTGGTCCACCAAATATCGATGGTGATGAGGACATCGGTGTCGTCCTTAAACCGCGAGAGCGAACCAAACGACCAGCCATGTACAAAGTACTGATGTTGAACGATGACTACACTCCGATGGAGTTCGTGGTTCACGTTCTCGAACGTTTCTTTAATCGTACGCAACAAGATGCGACCCAAATCATGCTGCACGTTCACCAACGTGGAGTCGGGGTTTGCGGCGTGTACACGTATGAAGTTGCAGAAACCAAAGTGGCGCAAACGATGGATCTTGCACGCCAGCATCAACATCCATTGCAGTGCACGATCGAGAAAGACGGAGATGGTGACGAAGGTTGATAAACATGCCACCATTTCAAAAGCCTAAACTGAGTTTTATCGGCTGAACCAGAAAGGACGGCGCGTATAATGTTATCTAGAAATCTCGAACAAACTCTCCACCGTGCACTGGGTTTAGCGGCCGAGCGCCAGCATGAATACGCGACACTAGAGCATCTGCTACTGTCATTGACCGAAGATCAGGATGCCATTGCCGTGCTGCGGGCGTGCGGCGTCGATTTAGAACAATTAGCGATGGATGTGACGAGTTTTGTGGATGGAGAATTGGACGACATTCGCAGCGATAGATCGTCAGAGCCAAAACCCACTGCTGGATTCCAGCGTGTCGTTCAGCGCGCTGTCATTCACGTGCAATCATCGGGCCGCGAAGAAGTCACTGGCGCAAACGTGCTGGTCGCGCTGTTCTCTGAGCGTGAATCCCATGCGGTATTTTTTCTTCAGATGCACGAGATGTCGCGTTTGGATGCGGTCAATTATATCTCACATGGTATCGCCAAGGTTCCTGGCTTCTCGGAAGAACGAACGGTTGAAGGTGCAGACGAAGACGCCGACGGCGAAAGCATTGTTCAAAAAGGCTCAGAGGCGCTAGAAGCGTATTGCGTCGATTTGAACAAAAAGGCCGCAGATGGCCGGATTGATCCGTTGATTGGCCGCGAGAAAGAGGTTGATCGAACTGTTCAAATTCTATGCCGCCGAAATAAAAACAATCCCCTTTATGTCGGTGATCCTGGTGTTGGTAAAACCGCCATTGCCGAAGGGCTGGCAAAACGCATTGTCGATGGAACTGTTCCTGACGTCTTAAAGGAAGCAACCATCTACTCCTTGGATATGGGCGCGTTACTCGCTGGAACGCGGTATCGCGGTGATTTCGAAGAGCGCCTGAAAAACGTCATGCAGGAACTGGAAAACACTGAACACGGAATTTTGTTCATCGATGAAATCCATACGGTAATTGGTGCTGGCGCCACCTCTGGCGGGTCTATGGATGCATCAAATATTCTCAAACCCGCGCTGCAAGGTGGGGGACTTCGTTGCATGGGGTCTACAACGTACAAGGAATATCGCAGCTACTTTGAAAAGGACCGTGCCCTGGTGCGGCGCTTCCAGAAGATCGATGTGTATGAGCCTTCGATTGACGACACAATCAAGATACTAAAAGGGCTCAAGCCTTACTTTGAAGAACATCATCAAGTTCGCTACACATCCGAAGCGATAAAAACCGCCGTGGAATTGGCCTCCCGCTACATCAATGATCGGAAATTGCCGGATAAGGCGATTGATGTAATTGATGAGGTTGGTGCCTCGCGGATGTTATTGCCTGAGAGTAAACGTAAGAAAACTGTTTCCGCAAAAGACGTCGAAGCCGTTGTTGCGATGATCGCTCGGATTCCGCCGAAAAGCGTTTCAACGGATGATCGTGCCGCGCTGAAGACTCTCGAACGGGATTTGAAAACCGTCGTATTCGGTCAAGATGACGCTATCGATCAATTGTCCAGTGCCATCAAATTGGCGCGCGCCGGTCTGCGCGAACCGCAAAAGCCAATTGGGTCTTATTTGTTCTCGGGGCCAACAGGTGTTGGTAAAACCGAAGTCGCACGCCAGTTGGCAATGACTCTAGGCGTTGAGCTCGTCAGGTTCGATATGTCTGAGTATATGGAGCGTCACTCGGTCTCGCGTTTGATTGGTGCACCGCCGGGATACGTCGGTTTCGATCAAGGTGGCTTGTTGACGGATGCCGTTGATCAGAACCCGCACGTTGTCTTGCTGCTCGACGAGATCGAAAAAGCGCACCCAGATCTGTTCAACATTCTGTTGCAAGTCATGGATCATGGAAAACTGACCGATCACAACGGCAAGGACGTCGATTTCCGTAATGTCATTTTGATTATGACCACAAATGCAGGTGCGGCGGATATGGCAAAACCTGCAATTGGGTTTGAACGTGAAACACGAATTGGCGAAGACAAAGAAGCGATTGAACGCATGTTCACGCCAGAGTTCCGCAACCGCTTGGACTCAATCATCGCGTTCTCACCATTGAGCCAAGAAGTTGTCTCCAAAGTTGTCGACAAATTCATCATGGAACTCGAAGCACAGTTGGATGATCGCAACGTCATGATCGAACTGACAGATGATGCCCGTGCTTGGCTAGCCCAAAAAGGCTACGACAAACTTTATGGGGCACGGCCGCTGTCGCGCGTCATTCAGGAGCACATCAAAAAAGCCCTGGCCGAGGAACTGTTGTTCGGAAAACTCGCAAAGGGTGGTCTTGTCATGGTGGATATTGAAGACGGCGCCCCCGTGTTCACGTACCCCAAACCAAAGGGCGATGGCCCCAAAGGCAACACGGGTAAAAAGCCAGCCTACGTAGAGTAGGCTGGCCCAAAGCTTTACGCTTCAGCGGTATACGGCGGGGCAGGGAAGTATTCGATACCTTTTTGTACAAAGCGCGCGAAGTCGCTGCCATAAATCTCGCCCACCAGCCAAAGCGCCATATCGATCCCTGCGGATACCCCGGCCGATGTGACGACATTTCCATCGCGGACAAAACGTACATCGGCCAAGACTTCGGTGTTGCCAGCATCACGAAGCATATCGATAGAGCGCCAATGCGTCGTCGCACGCTTGCCATCTAAATATCCGGCACGGTGCAGTAACAAGGCCCCAGTGCAGACACTCGTAATCCAAGTGCAATTTGGCGCAACCTTCTTAATCCAATCAATTTCAGGTCCGCCGTCTTTGAAAATTGGACGCGTTCCCATACCACCTGGCACCAATATGATATCAAGCGGCGGATGATCATCGATGGTGTAGTCCGCAACAATATTTAGACCCTTAGCACATGTGATTTCGCGTCCAGCCGAACCAATCGTCATCACCTTCATATCTGCTTGTTCCTGTTTCGACGCCCAGGTCAGTACTTCCCATGGGCCGATCGCATCTAGTTCCTCTAAGTTTGGGAATGCGAGAATACCAATTTGTAGAGTCATTTTGTTTTCCTTGTTTCTATTAAAAGGTTGAACTGAATCGTTGTCGATAATGGTCAGGGCTTATGCCCAGTCGGCGATGAAAAGTGCGTCGCATCCGCTCCTCGTCCCCGAAACCGCATTCGACGGCAATGGCTTTAACTTGCAGCGGGCTTTCTTCTAAAAGACGTTTGGCGGCATCAACACGCACATCGACAACAAATTTTGACGGTGTGATTCCTATCGTGTTTTTGAAGTGGCGATAAAAAGTACGGGGACTCATCGTCGCTCGTTCCGCCAAACTCTCGACCGTGTGATCCTTAGCCAAATTATCTAGAATCCACTGTTGGACCTTCTTGAGTTTTCCGTCAGGTGCCATCTGCACGCGCAGATGTTCACTAAACTGGGCCTGAGAGCCTGGGCGCTTCAAAAACATCACCATTTCCTTGGCGACATCAGTGGCAAACGCTCTCCCCAAGTCCTCTTCGATCAGGGCCAATGTCAAATCCATGCCCGCGGTAATGCCAGCCGAGGTATATATGTTCTCATCTCGGATAAAAATGGGATCAGGTTCGACGATTACATCTGGAAACCGTTTCGCCAAGGTATCGCAATGGGCCCAGTGGGTAACCGCGCGTTTGCCATCCAGTACCCCGGATGCGGCGAGGACAAATGCGCCCGTGCATACAGAAACAATTCGCCGCGCATTGAATGCGATGTATGCCACAGCTCTGACAGCGTGTTGATCAAACGACATTGACCGTGATCCAACACCCCCAGCACAAATCAGCGTATCGATAGTCTCAGGGGCCGGATCAAGCGATTTAGACGCGTAAAGCGATGGGCCCGCAGATGTGGCAATGGGACCAACCGTACTGCCGATGAACTGGATTCTGTAAGGCTGCACATTGACGCCCCGGTCTTTTGCCAATTCATTGGCGGCACCAAAGACGCCGGCAGGGCCTGTCGCATCAATAATGTTACACCCGGAAAAAATGATGATGCCGATGGATTTGGTTTCGGAAAGCGTTAACATGACGTCAGTGTGTGCGATGAGGCGATTTGGCACAATGACAATATACCCACTATTCCTGCCACGAACGTCGTCGTGACCAATAATTGAAAGAAACGCTGTGAATTTTTTAAATGGCATTCGGGTTCTGGACCTAAGTCAGTTTCTGCCCGGACCTTTTGCCACTCAAATGCTGGCAGATATGGGTGCCGATGTCGTGAAGGTTGAGCCGCCAAAAGGCGATCCCATGCGCACTTTGAACCCGATCACGAATGAGCGCGGACCTAGCCCTTATCATGCATTGGTTAATGCCGGGAAACGCGTCATTACGCTCGACCTCAAGTCCGAAGCGGAAATATCAAATTTCCAAGAATTGGTCCGAGCCGCCGATGTGTTGCTGGAAAGTTATCGCCCTGGTGTGATGAAGCGGCTGGGTTTTGGTTGGGAAGCCTTGCAAACGATCAATCCCAAGCTCGTGCACTGTGCACTTTCTGGCTTTGGTCAGAATGGCCCCCTTCGCCTGACAGCGGGGCACGATATCAACTATGTGGCGGCCGCGGGACAGCTCGGCCTTACCGGGGCCGAAGCGTCCCCGCATCCCGCTTTCCCAATGGTGGCGGATTACGCAGGGGCACTGCAAGCGACGATCTCTATTCTGGGGGCTTTGATTGGACGGGGGGCATCGGGGAAGGGGGCATTCATCGATGTCGCCATGACAGATGCTGTTTTGGCCTGGCAAAGCCAGACACTCGCGGCAACGCAATTGGGTGATGCCGTGGCTCGTGGTCAGAACATGCTGACTGGCGGGGCGGCTTTTTATCGAGTTTATCAATGCTCTGATGAAAAGTTTATCTGCTTAGGCGCGATAGAAGAGGCATTTTGGAGTAATTTTTGTCAGGCAGTAGACAAACCAGAATGGATATCGCGTCAGCACGAAGAATTACCTCAGACGGCACTTATTGATGACTTAGAACGTTTGTTCATGACCAAAACCCAAGACCAATGGCGACGTTATTTTGAGGACATCGATTGCTGTTTTCAAGTACTTCTCACCCCTGACCAAATTTCGGCCTTTCCACAGCACCACGCGAGAAAAATTATTGGTAAAATTGCCATGCCTAATTATGGAGAATTGAACACTTCACTATATCCAGCTTGGGTGAATGGTGCACCGCCAAACCAGCGGTCTGAAGTCCAGTTCTCTAATGTCACAGCGGTTTTGAAGGATTGGGACAAACCTAGTTAAATACTTGATATCGTGGTATTCACGTATTTTTATTCTGGCTTTTTGGCCCTACGTTTATGAACATTTTGTTCTGTTGTAGGATTCTTGGAGATCGCCATCCGTATCGGGTGTTTTTTTGATATGTCACTCATTCCTTTTCAGCTTTCCGCAATGCGTTTTGGCAGTGTAGCCAGTCGATAAATTCGTTAGGACGAATTCAGAATGCCAAAAGGCGATATTTCAAATGAGTTAGATCCGCAGTTGCGGAAAAGCAGGCAGCTTCTTTTGGCTGTGCTCTTCGCCCTGACGGTACCTATCTTGGTCGCAGGAATCGCGATTTACTTCATCAAGATCATCCACGATGGCGAACTCATTCAAGCCGAAGCAAATCATATCGCCCAATTAATGGTTCATGGCCTGCAACGTCCGATCTTGAATCAAGACATAGAAGCCGCGACGCAAATCGCATCCAACTCAATAGAAGATCCCGCTATCATTGCTGTGCGTATTGGTGCATTGACCAATGCTGAATTCATTCAGATGGGTACATTTCCCGAGACAAGAATGGATAGCCATATCGAAGTGTCACAGGATATCTATCAAGGTGACCAGAAGATTGGCCAGGTAGACATCTTGTACGATGCTTCCGGTTTCATAGGATCTCAGCAGCATAAATGGACAAAAATTTGGATAACTTTGATTCTTGGCGTTGTAGTCTCAAATATTGCCATCTACTGGTATTTCCGCAGTGTCATTCAAGAAGAACGATCCAAAACCGCAACAGTCACAGAAAAGATAATAGGGCGCTATCGGCAACACTTTGCTGACACTGCCGTTAACATCAATGGTGTTCTGATGCAGTTTGTTGTCGATAAACACGGCGCTTTCACATTCCCATACATCAGCGAAACCATCGCAGATCATTTTCAGGTATCTGCCGATCAAGTGATGCAGAAACCTGAATTATTTCTCTCTCTATTTGAGCCTTCGGATTTGGAAACTTTTCTCGCCTCCTTACGGCAAGCCGCCGTCAATAATGCAGAGTGGTCTTGGGAAGGTCGGATGCAGACTTCATCTGGCAAGCACGTTGATATACGTGGTTCGGCAATACCAAGACCGTTTAGAGATGGGCTCACGCTTTGGAATTGTGTTCTTAGCGATGTATCTGAGTTCGAGGATATACGCCGCGAAGTCGCGGGCGTGCGCGATAATCTAGAGGCAGAAGTCGCACTCAGAACCAAGCGATTAATCAGAGAGGTTGAAGAAAAAATCCAGATCGAGAAGTCGCTCAGGGACAACGAACAGCGTTTTAAAGATTTTACAGAAACAGCCACGGACTGGGTTTGGGAAACAGATGAGAACCAGAGTATTACTTTCCTAAGCGTCAATGCAGCCACGCGTGAATTGTTCGACACCTTGTCAGTTATTGGGAAGTCTCGTTACGAGTTGTTCAACGCCAAGCTAAATTCCTATGATGTGGTTTGGTCTAAGCACTACGACGAGATTGCGCAGCGCAAGGAATTCCAAGATCTTGAATTTAACTTCACTGACTTGTACGGCGGTGTTCGCAGAATTCGGATTAATGGTCGTCCTGTGTTTGATCAAAATGGGAAATACACTGGCTATCGGGGAACCGGCAAAGATGTAACCCAGGAAACCGAGTCAAAGCGTAATCTGGAGAAACTCCGTTCGGCATTCGAAGCGGCCCCCGAACCCTTGGCCATTATGGATCAGGAAGATCGGTTCGAGTTTTTTAATGCCGCGTATCGCGAAGTGAATTCGCTTGCGGCAGATGAACTGAAACTGGGTGTGCGTTTTTCAAGATTCTTGCAGGTACTCGTCGATAGAGGACTCGTTGCAGAAGCCGTCGGGAACGAAGAAGTCTGGTTAAAACATCGACTAGAGATCCACAAACAAGATAATTGTGCAGTTGAAGTTCAGCACAAGAATGGGAATTGGTATCTGGTCAAAGAACATGCTCTGAGCACTGGTGGGCGCTCCTTGTTGATGACCGACATCACTGCGCTCAAGGAAAGCCAACAAGAATTGAACCAAGCCAAAGAACAAGCCGAAGCTGCCAACGAAGCAAAATCGGATTTCTTATCCAGCATGAGTCATGAACTTCGTACCCCACTGCATGCCATCTTGGGGTTTGCTCAACTCCTAGAACGTGACGGGCAGGGCAATCTGAGCGAGCGACAAGAACGCTTCGTCGATCAAATTGTCGGCTCCGGCAACCACTTATTGAGCTTGATAGGCGATGTCTTGGATCTGGCGCAAATCGAGTCTGGAAGCCTTTCCATGTCAATCGGCGCTGTGAGTGTGAAAGATGCCATCACTGATACCATTGAAGCCGCTTCGTACTTGGCTATTACCCGAGAGGTTAAGTTAAAGCTCTCAGAAAATGTTTCAGATGTGATACCAGATGTCAGCGCCGACCCGACCCGGGTGCGTCAAGTTCTTTTGAATTTTGCTTCGAACGGAATCAAATACACAAAAGAAAAAGGAACCGTTGCGTTTGATGCGGAACTGACCGGTGATGGACACGTGAAATTTATTGTCACGGACAATGGATATGGGACTCCAGAAGCCAAAAAAGCGGAACTCTTTTCTGCTTTCTCTCGACTTGGCATGGAAAAATCAGACATTGAAGGCACAGGTATTGGCCTGACCATTTCCAAAGCGATTATCGAAGAAATGGGTGGCCGCCTTGGGTTTGAAAGTGGAACCAGTTCTGGAACGACCTTCTGGTTTTCATTGCCGGTCGCGGACAAGAAACACATAGACAGCATTGCAGAAGGAGCTAAAGCGCAACCGGTTTCCGAAATCAAAGACGGCAATTTGCGCGTGTTACATCTGAACCAAAGCACCATCAATACAGAATTGTTGGAAACAACTTTGAGTAATTTCGAAGATATCGACTTTACATGGCGTTCTATTGGCACTGATCAGATTGATCAAATCGTGAAGATTCTTCCCGATGTCGTGTTCGTCGATTTGGACAAAGATGAAGACGCCCGGTTGCACCTTATCCAAGCGATCAAGGATTGCCCAGAAACCAGCCACATACCCCTAATTGTTCTGAGCCATAACCGGGCCGAGAAGAGCAGAAAACGAGTTATGAGCACCGGTGTTACCGAATGTCTAACGATGCCCTTAGAACAAGAAAAACTATTTGAGCAACTTGAAAAAGTGCGGGCCAGAAGCGGCAGCCTTCACTGATTGTGACTTAGGGACAGGGGATATCGGCGAGCAGGCCAACGCTCCTGTATCCACGCGACGGGATAGCAACACTCTGCCCGGTGGCGATCGTCATGTAATCCCGAACACCAGTTGCCTGGTTGTCATTTGACCGCTGGATCGCAGCAGCTCGACATTCACCACAACGATTAATCAGAACTGCACCACTGCTCACTTGTTCCAACGTGACACATTTATCAGTATTAGGTTGTTTCGCCGCCTGCTCGGCTCTTCCCCGATCACGTGGACAGATACGCTCTGATTTGATCCGTGACTGTCCGGAACCTTTGAAAGGAAGGGGCGCTGTAGATCGCGCGAGCACCGGAAAATTGCGAGTGACCGGTTTGGCACCACCTGGTCGCATGCGCATCAAGGTGGCGATTTGGCATTGCCCACATCTGTTGACCAAGGTCTCGATATTACCTTGGCGGACAATATGAAGGCACCTGTCTGCGGCAACCGCTTGTGGAAACTCGGCCACAAGTGCCAAGCCGCATATTGAAACCGCCATCAGCAAAGAGCGAAACATGGTTAACCTCACATCATTTACCCCGCAGAAAATAACGCTAATTAGTTAACGATGTCTGAGTCGTGGTTTATTCAGATTCTTAATTTCTATAGGGAGAATGTTCAGCCAAAATATACTTTGCTTCATTTTCTATTGATGCTCGTTCGCGCCTGACAAAATCGGCCACGGCATCGCTGAAACCTTGATCGCGAATATAATGCAGGCTGTAGGTCATTTCCGGTAAGTAGCCGCGTTGAATCTTATGGGGGCCTTGCGCGCCAGCTTCAACGCGCGCTAACCCATGAGCGATGGCGTAATCTATGGCTTGATAATAGCAACACTCGAAATGAAGGAATTTATGATCCTGGAGGCATCCCCAATTTCGACCGTATAAACAATCTTCACCGCGTAAATTAAGTGCTCCAGCCACAGGTCTGTCCCCGTCGAAAGCCATGATAAGAACCACCCGATCTCCCAATCGTTCCCCGATCAATGAAAAGAACTCTCGGCGTAAGTAGCTCTCGCCCCATTTTTTGTCCGTCGTCGCCAGATAGAATTGGTAAAAGGCATCCCAATGCCACTCTTCAATTTCTGCGCCTGAGAGCGCACGGATATCCAAACCGATATCTGCTACCTTTTTTCGCTCTTTGCGAATGGATTTCCTCTTTCTGGAAGACAATGCCGCTAAGAAATCATCAAAGCTTTGATAGTCTTCGTTGTGCCAGTGAAACTGCTGCCCAACACGTTGTAAATATGTGCCTTTGCCCAGATCATCCCAGGTCTGTTTTTCACAAAATGTGATATGGGCGGAAGATAGCTCGAGTTGGTTCGCGAGTTGAGCGAGTCCCGTTGCCAATAAAGTTCGGTTCTCTTGCTGCCGCACGTCAGATAGTGCGTTGTCCACCAGCAAACGCGGCCCCGGCGCAGGGGTAAACGGAACAGCGCACTGTAGCTTGGGGTAATACTGCCCACCAGCACGCTCATAAGCATCCGCCCATCCCCAATCAAATACATACTCGCCATATGAATGGGTTTTTACATAAACGGGCGCACACCCTTGGATCTTGCCATCAGGTCCATACAAGGCAATGTGTTGCGGCATCCATCCAGTGTCTGACGTCGCGGACCCAGAGTCTTCTAGGGCAGACAAAAACTCATAGGACACAAATGGATTGCCGGTCCCCGCACACGCATTCCACTCATCCGCAGAGATATTAGATAACGCGCCAATGACCTTGATCACGTGCTGATCATTTCCATCAGGCATGCTAGTATTCCAAAAAGTTCATAGTAGTTACTTGGGTGGCGGAAAGCCGCTATGCAAGGTCGATTAGACGCCGCCAAGCTGTTCCTTCTTGCGTCGGTTCGAACAAATTGGGGTGAAAAATCTCAGCCAAAATCTCAGCACTTTCGATCAACCGAGGCCCCGGTCGATTAAAGTAACTATTGCCGTCGGTCGCGTAAACATGACCCGCTTTCACCGCTGAAAGGGACTGCCATTCAGGCGTTTGCAATAATAGATTGGCTTCCTTGGCACTGCGTTCCAAACCAAATCCGCATGGCATAAATACGATCACATCTGGATCAGCATCATAGAGCTTGTCAGGTTCCAGCCACGGTGCGTGCTTTCCAGCCCCTCCAAAAATATCCTTGCCACCCGCGATGCTGACAAGTTCAGGCACCCAATTACCGGCCGCCATCAAAGGGTCTGTCCATTCGACACAGCACACTGTCGGCGGCTTGGCATCAGATACCCGTTCAGAAAGCTGATTCAACTTTGAGTCTGATTGCCGGATGATGTCATCGGCTCTCTCTGAAACCCCGAGAGCATCAGCCACATTACGGATATCTTGAAAAACCTTGGCGAGATCGACTGGGTTCAATGAGACAATCTTCGGGCTTGCCCCAATTAAACACGCAGCCGCTGCGCGAACATCATCAAGCGCCACAGCGCATACCTCGCACTGATCTTGTGTGATCATGATGTCGGGTTTCACGTCAGCTAGGACATCGCCCAGAACCTCATAGATCGACATCGCGTTTTTCAGCGCGTCTTTAACGGCATCGTCAATTTCGCGACTACTGCCAATGGGTGCGATACGCGCACGCGTGCAAATGGGCAATGCCTCAACACCTGTGGGATAGTCACATTCGTGGGATCGCCCGACCAGGTTATCCGCGAACCCTAATACCGCAACGATTTCCGTTGCAGCCGGTAGCAGCGATACAATCCGTGGAGAAGGGCTTTCGATCACTTCAGTTCGAAGATTCCATCAACTTCAACAGCGACATTCCGAGGCAACGCACCCGCCGATACAGCAAACCGTGCATGCTTTCCAGCTTCGCCAAAAACGTCGACCATCAAATCGGAAGCACCATTGACGACTTCTGGCTGATCCGTGAAATCGGGGAGGGAGTTCACAAACCCACCTAGTTTCACAACACGCGCAATGTTGTTTAAGTCGCCGCCAGCAGCAACCTTGGCCTGTGCCAAAAGATTTAAGCCACAAAGGCGGGCCGCTTGATAACCCTCGTCAACGCTGAAATCAGGACCGACGCGACCTTTATATTTAATTTCACCATTCCAAAGGGTGATCTGACCGGCGACAAAAATAAGCTTACCACTGACAACAAATGGGATGTAGTTGGCTGCGGGTGATGCCGCTTCTGGGAGTTCAATGCCAAGTTCCGCCAACCGTACTTCGATATCACTAGCCATGTCTCATTTCCTTTGGTTCAAAATTTGAGGATAAAGATCAAACGAAAAGAAGGTTACAAACGAACTTTGTCGGCTTCTTTGGGGGCAACACACGAGACGTTGCTGCCCAAATCCTGAAGTTTCTTGCATGCCATCTCGAACTTAGCATCGATGGCATCGTCATTCTGATCGGGGTCATGGTGGAAGAGGTATTGCCACCATATTTCAGAGCATCAGCCCCCGTTATTGGCAAAGTCCCGCGCACGCCCCAAAACTGAAGGTCAATTTGATCATGAACAATACGCCGCAAACGGTCAGGCATTGTGTCTGGGTTTATAGGTTTGCGGATAAAACCGTCTGCGCCCAATTCTCGCGCTCGATTTTCATCGGAATGATAGGCCTTGGCCGAAATTACAACGAATTTAGTATCGTTCAATTCAGAGTGCTGACGCACCTGCTTACACAACTCGAACCCGTCCACTTTGGGCATCATCAGATCAGATAGCACGATCGACGGACGTTTCTCTTCGATCAACTTTATCGCTGATACGCTATCGTTGGTTGTGAAGACTTCGAAACCATCCTTATTGAGGACCGATTCCATCAACGACAGTGCAAGATCATCGTCGTCTACCGCAACAACCGTCAGTTTTCCCAATGTGGAGTCCATTGCGCCGATTATCCAAAGTTCCCAGACATTCCCAGTCTTGCGAGCTTATATATCGGCAAAGAGCCTGTCGATAACCGATTGTAATTGAGTGAATCTATTGAGCTTGGCTCATATTGGATTTCTGAGTTCGACAGGCCTCAAAAAAATAGGGCACGCACCAGGTTAAACCCAGCACGTGCCCCAAGTTTCCCAGGGAGGATTCGATAAACACTCACCACCCATAGAATTGATTACTCGTCATGAGCATCCCGTTGTTCCGCCACACGTGTTGCACTTCAGACAGGTGCCGTTGCGAACAAGTGTGAAGTTTCCACATTCACCGCATGGATCGCCTTCATAACCCTTCATGCGGGCTTCGCGGGCTTGATCCATTTTAACGTCAGTTTTTTCCATAACTTCGGCAGAGACCATGACCGAGGATGACTCTTCGGTGACAACTTGCGTTTGGCCTGAAGCTTCGCCGCCACTTGCGGCGCCTGCGTTCAGACGTGCGGTGACTGGTGCTTGGCCACCACCGGTCGTCTCGCTGCCATTCACAACGCGCTTATTCTTGGCACCATTAATGACGAGGAACTTGGTCCGCATATACCCTTGGCTTACGCCGGCAGGCATCGCTTCTTCTTCTTGAGATCGCGGATTTGATTGATCTTCGCCCGTACCAATGCTGTCGGGTTGCAGGTCTGCAGGCTCAACGTGCGCCAGATCGTTACGTCCCATATAACTCACAGCCAATTCACGGAAGATGTAATCAAGGATCGATGTTGCCATCTTGATGGTATCGTTGCCACGAACCATGCCTGAAGGCTCGAACCGAGTGAACGTGAAGGCTTCGACATACTCATCAAGTGGCACGCCGTATTGAAGGCCAATAGATACTGCAATTGCGAAGTTGTTCATCAATGAACGGAATGCCGCACCTTCTTTGTGCATATCGATGAAGATTTCACCGATTTTGCCGTTCTCATACTCACCGGTACGCAGGTAAACTTTGTGCCCACCGACGGTCGCTTTCTGGGTGTAGCCCTTGCGGCGATCTGGAAGGCGGCTGCGCTCGGTAATATAACGCTCGATAATTCGCTCGGTAATCGCTTCAGCGCGGGCGGCCAGCGGTGCCTCGGCCAATTCTGCGGCGACTTCTGCTGCATCTTCCACGTCCTCATCAATTAATGATGCGGACAACGGCTGCGATAGTTTAGATCCATCACGATAAAGCGCGTTGGCTTTCAAGCATGAGTTCCAAGACAGCAGGTAAGCATCCTTGCAATCTTCGACAGTGGCGGAGTTCGGCATGTTGATTGTCTTGGAAATCGCACCTGAGATGAACGGTTGTGCTGCCGCCATCATGTGGATGTGGCTGTTGACCGAAAGTGCGCGCTTGCCAATGCGTCCGCATGGGTTTGCGCAATCAAAGACCGGCAAATGCTCGTCCTTCAGATGCGGTGCACCTTCTACGGTCATCGCGCCACAAACATAGGTGTTAGCTTGTTCGATTTCATCGCGACTGAAGCCAATGGCCTTCAGCAGGTTGAAATTGAGGTCATCCAGAGATGATTTCTCGAGCTTCAAAACCTCGGTGCAGAACGCTTCGCCCAACGTCCATTTGTTGAAGACGAACTTGATTTCGAACGCTTCGCCCAAGTTCTTTTCAATGGCGGTAATCGCGTCATCCGTAAAACCTTTGGCTTTCAGGGTGTCGTGATTGATCGCAGGCGCACCTTTCAGGGTACCATGACCGACGGCATACGATATGATGTCCTCGGTCTGCTTTTGGCTGTAGCCCAGGATATTCAGCGCTTGCGGCACCATTTGGTTGATGATCTTAAAGTACCCGCCACCAGCCAATTTCTTGAATTTCACGAGTGCGAAATCAGGCTCAATACCTGTGGTATCGCAATCCATCACCAAGCCGATGGTGCCTGTGGGGGCAATCACTGTCACTTGAGCGTTGCGATAGCCGTGCTGTTCACCTTGCACCAACGCCCGATCCCATGCATCAGCCGCTGCCACGGACAAAGGCGCGTCGGGGCATTCGGATGATTTGAACGGCACAGGATTGATGGTCAGACCTTCGTACTCTGAATCCATACCGTGTGCAGCGCGACGATGGTTGCGGATCACGCGCAGCATATCATCGGCATTTGGCCCGTAACCGGGGAAGGCACCGAGTTCTTCGGCCATTGCCGCAGACGTCGCATAGGATTGACCACACATGAGAGACGTGATCGCTGCGCAGATCGCTCGGCCTTCGGTGCTGTCATACGAATAGCCCGATGCCATCAGATAACCGCCAATATTGGCGTAACCCAGGCCAAGCGTCCGGTAACGGTAGCTGAGTTCTGCGATCTCGCGTGAAGGGAATTGCGCCATCAGCACAGAGATTTCGAGGGTAATTGTCCACAACGTCACAGCGTGTGTGAACCCATCAACATCAAAATTGCCGTCTTCGGTGCGGAAATTCATCAAGTTCAGCGATGCCAAGTTACATGCGGTATCATCTAAGAACATGTACTCGGAGCAGGGGTTTGATGCGTTAATCCGACCCGATTGAGGGCAGGTATGCCACTCGTTCACGGTGGTGTCGAATTGTATGCCCGGATCTGCACATGCCCATGCCGAATAACCGATATCTTCCCATAGCGTGCGGGCATCGATGGTTTTCGCTACTTTGCCGTCTTTACGCTGAATGAGATCCCAAGACCCGTTATTTAACACTGCCTGCAAGAAGTCGTTAGTCACACGAACAGAGTTATTGGAGTTCTGACCAGAAACCGTCATGTAGGCTTCTGAGTCCCAATCGGTGTCGTATTCATTGAATTCGATCGACGAATAGCCTTGTTGCGCAAACTGAATGACCCGCTGCACGTAATTTTCAGGGATCATCACTTTACGTGCGTCGAGGATGGCTTGCTTCAACGCGGCATTTTTCTTCGGGTCGTAAAGGTCTTCACCTTCAATGTCGCTCTCGGTGCAAGCCTTCATGACTGCGGTCATGTGCTTGCTCGCGAGTTTCGATCCCGCAACAAGGGCCGCGACTTTTTGCTCTTCGATAACTTTCCAGTTCACAAACTTTTCAACGTCTGGGTGATCAACATCAACCACAACCATTTTCGCGGCGCGTCGGGTTGTACCCCCAGATTTTATCGCACCGGCGGCACGGTCACCGATTTTCAAAAAACTCATCAAGCCTGACGACTTACCACCACCAGAGAGGGGCTCTCCATCACCACGAATTTGAGAGAAGTTCGAGCCTGTTCCTGAACCGTACTTAAAGAGGCGTGCTTCACGCACCCAAAGGTCCATAATCCCGCCATCATTCACCAAGTCATCTGATACGGATTGAATGAAGCATGCGTGAGGCTGTGGGTGTTCATACGCAGACTGAGACTGAACCAATTTGCCCGTCTCAAAGTCAACGTACGAATGGCCTTGGGCCGGGCCATCAATCCCATATGCCCAATGTAGACCGGTGTTAAACCACTGCGGAGAATTCGGCGCGCCAGATTGATTGGCCAGCATGTAACGCATTTCATCAAAGTAGGCCTGTGCGTCTTCTTCGGTATCGAAGTAGCCACCTTTCCAGCCCCAATATGTCCATGTACCTGCCAAGCGGTCATAAACTTGCTTAGCGCTAATCTCGCCAACCATGCGCTCTTCTTCAGGAAGCTTTGCCAATGCGTCTTCGTCAGGCACTTTGCGCCATAACCATGAAGGAACGACGTTTTCTTCTACCGCTTTCAACTTCGCGGGTACGCCAGCTTTACGAAAATACTTTTGTGCAAGCACGTCACTGGCGACCTGAGAGAACCTTTTCGGCACCTCAACGTTGTCGAGCTTAAAGACGACTGAACCATCAGGGTTCCGAATTTCACTGGTGGTCGTGCGGAACTCGAGTAGGTCGTATGGTGATTGGCCTTCAGTCGTGTAGTGACGCGAAATACGCATTATATCCCCCAAATTGATGGCAAAGGGTTGCAAAAACTGTTCATATGTTGGGCTAAAGCCCCCCGTTGCCCCTTGACGACGTTTACCGCCGTTCGAAATCATCCTGCTTAGTGACACAAGATATCGTGTCTGCCCGGGTGCAACGGACGATATCTAGCCATAGGTGGTTTTTTGGTTCAACTACATTTCGTGGATATTTTGTCAAAAAAACACAATATTTCGATTGACATTGAAAGAGGCGAGAGATTTCAACGGGTTGCGGGTGCCAGAAAAATCGATTTTTTCTGTCAATTTTGGCCACTCAGGGAGCGGGCAACTTAGTCCAAATTTTAACCAAAGATGCAAAAAAAATTGCCTAGGCTCCCGATTTTCTTGGGGAATCAGTGTTAACACTACCCTGATGTCCATTATTCAGAAGTATAACGTGCTCGGTGAAGCTAAAACGCGATTCGAGAGAAATTTGGGCGGGAATATATGCAAGTTGTCATTTTCGGAGGAATCGGAATCTATATCTCAGGGTCCACACGACGCACAGCGTTTCGTGCCGAGATGACTTGCTGCCAATTCCAAGGGGTGCGATATTACCTCCACAATTTGAGTGCCCGATAAATTGTTTGGCACGTGACGAGAAAACAGGTTTGTGATGAACATTGGGACTTTAATTTTTACTTGGATGACTGGCCGCCAAGTCGGCACTGATGAATTCGGCAACAAATACTACGAAAGCCGAAAGGGTGCGAAGCTGCATAATCGTCCCAGACGCTGGTGTTTATTTAAGGGAGATGCCGAAGCCTCCAAGGTACCGCCAGAATGGCATGCCTGGCTTCATCATATGACGCCAGAGCCGCTGACAGATGCGGCTGCTAAAGCCAAGCCGTGGCAAAAGCAACATCAGCCTAATCTGACAGGCACCATTCACGCTTACCGACCAAAGGGACACGACTTTAAAGGCGGCAAGCGTGCAGAGGCGACTGGTGATTACGAGGCCTGGTCCCCCGAATGACAACTGAAACACGGGAAATCACAGTCGGCGCAATCGTATTTGCGTCTTTTCTTGCGGTAATGATTTTCCTTTATACTGGTGCGGAAGATGTCACCGACGAAGGCAGCGGCACCAGGGTGACCGCAGACTTTAATCGTGTTGATGGTCTGATTGAGGATGATCCCGTTTATATGTCAGGGATCCGTGTCGGCACCGTCGAGAAAATGTTCTTGAACAAACATTATCGCATTGTTGTGGCTCTTCGCCTTAATGATGACGTATATGTGCCTATTGATAGCTCGGCCGCCATTCATACGGACGGTCTATTTGGCGGCAAATTTATTGTTCTGGAGCCCGGCGGTGAAGAAACTGCGATGGAGAGCGGCGCCAGGATCACATTAACCCAAGATGCGGTCGTGGTGAGCGAGTTATTGGATTTGATCATCTCAGAAGGTAAAGCCAAGCGCGCTGCGCAGTAGCTTGTTTTAGAGGCAAAAAGACGGGAAGTACCAATGTTGAAGAAAAATGCAGTTGAGACAATTCTTGGTGCGGTCGTGCTGATGGTTGCTGGTACTTTCCTAAGCCTAGCGTTGAACATGGTCGATCTGGGCGACATCGAAGGCTACGAGGTAAAGGCCGCATTTTTGAAAGTCGGTGGACTGACCGATGGCAGCGATGTGCGCCTGAACGGGATCAAAATCGGCACAGTATCTGATTTGTCATTGGATCCCGAAACCTTCGACGCGGTCGTGACGATGTCGATCCGCTCAGACATTAAATTACCCATTGATAGCGTGGCCAGCATTGGCAGCTCAGGAATTATCGGCGGTAAGTTCGTCGCTATTCGCCCAGGCGGGGATGAGACCTCCATTGATGAGGGTGGACTTCTCTCTCAAACAGAAGACTTCAAATCGCTTGAAGATCAGGTCGGAGAAATCATCTTCTTGGCAACTGGTGGGTGATTGGCCAGATATCGCCGATTTGAAGTGATGATCAAAGTTTCCTTAAAATTGGCAAGTCTGGCCTTGGTTTCTATTGTGCTTCTTAGCACTTCCGATAAAGCCCTGGCAGACCCACACGCCGTCGCTGTATTACAAACCCTAGACAAGGTGACAGCGCGTGTCTCGACCGTGACCGTTCCAGTGAGTCGCACAGCTAAGTTCGGTACCTTATTCATCAAAGTGCATCACTGCGACAAACGTCCTCCAGAAGAAACCCCGGAAAGTGCGGTGTTTTTGGATATCACTGAGCGACGCACCAACGATCAAGCTGTGCGTGTGTTCACGGGTTGGATGTTCGCGTCGTCACCCGCATTAAATGCGTTAGAGCATCCAGTGTACGACGTCTGGGTGATTGACTGTAAAGAACCGATCAACGAGCCAAATTAAAAACGTCGTTTTGACGTTTATTCCGGAGACAGCGTCGGCCCTCGCTTAGATTCTTCAAACATCCTTTCTAGTTCTTCAGCGACCGTTTCATCATCCACGAACTGTGCCAAATGACCATGCGCCGCCAGTGCGGAATCTAGTTTCTGTTGGAATTCACGAGCAGGGATTTCGATCGCACCAAACCGGGTCAGATGATCAGTGATAAACTGCGTATCCAACATCTTGAACCGGCCGAGTCGTAGTCTTGCGATCAGATGCATTAGGGCCACTTTGGATGCATCAGTGCGCCTAGAGAACATGCTTTCGCCAAAAAAGACGCCAGCCAGCGCGATACCATAAAGCCCCCCGGCAAGCCCATCTTCATCCCAGCTTTCGATACTGAATGCGAATCCCATTTGGTGAAGGTCATTCACCGCGCGTTCGATCTGGTCGTTAATCCAGGTCTCCTGACGACCGCGGGTGCGTCGTGCACATTCTTCGACAACGTCGGCGAATGCGGTATTACAGCGGACTGTAAATCTATTCTTTCGAAGCGTTTTCTTCAGGCTGCGCGGAACATGAACACCGTCCAAGGGCAGAATGCCGCGATTGCGGGGATCAATCCAAGAAATGGTCGGCGCCTCCCGGCTTTCGGCCATCGGAAAAACACCGATGGTATAGGCCCGGAGCAAAAGCTCCGGCGATAGCTCATTGTCGTCTGAGTCACGGTTGCTCATTCACTCAACCTGAACCTAATCGCGTGTCGTTTTCTCCAGATATTCTTCCAACCAATGGATATCATATGACCCATTGATGAACTCATCGTTCAAAATTAGTTCTTGATGAAGCGGGACAGTGGTCTTGATCCCATCAATAACAAATTCGGTCAATGAACGGCGCAATCGCATCAAGCATTCGGCCCGTGTGTTGCCATGAACGATCAATTTGGCGACCATACTGTCGTAATGCGGCGGCACCTTGTAGCCGGAATAAAGCCCACTGTCGACACGCACCCCCAAGCCACCAGGAGCATGATATTCTTTCACAGTGCCGGGTGAAGGCATGAAGGTAAATGGATCTTCGGCATTAATCCGGCATTCAATCGCATGACCGTTCATTATCACATCTTCTTGTGCAAAACTTAGCGCGCGACCATCCGCAATCCTGATCATCTCTCGGACCAAATCGATACCCGTCACGGCTTCGGTAACAGGATGCTCAACTTGCAGGCGAGTGTTCATCTCAATGAAGAAAAACTCACCATTCTCATACAAGAATTCGACGGTTCCGGCTGACCGATAACCGAGTTTTTTAACGGCTTCAGCCACAACTGACCCAATCTCATCCCGTTCGGAACCGTTTAAGGCGGGCGAGGGGGATTCTTCCAAGACCTTCTGGTGTCGCCGTTGCAATGAACAATCTCTCTCACCCAAATGCACCACATTGCCTTCGTTATCGGCAATGACTTGTACTTCGATGTGGCGTGGACGATCGAGATACCGCTCCATGTAAACAGCGCCATTCCCAAAAGCGGCTTCAGCTTCTTGGCGCGCCATTTCAAAAGCACTCGTCAACTCGGATGCATCCTTGGCCACTTTCATACCGCGCCCGCCGCCGCCAGCCGAGGCCTTGATCAGGACAGGAAAGCCGATTTTGTCGGCCCATGCTTTGGCATCATCAAGGTCCATCACCTCGCCGTCAGACCCAGGAACCACCGGAATACCTGAGTCTTGCGCCGCTTGCTTGGCCGCTATTTTATCGCCCATCAATCGGATGTGTTCTGGAGATGGCCCGACAAACGCGATATCGTGTTCCTCGACCATTTGCGCGAAATCCGCATTTTCCGACAGGAAACCATATCCAGGATGAATGGCGTCAGCACCTGTGATTGAAGCCGCAGACAGAATAGCGGAGGTGCTGAGATAACTATCGCGCGCGGCAGGAGGGCCAATACAGACACTCTCGTCCGCCAATCGAACATGCATCGCATTGGCATCTGCTGTGGAATGAACCGCGACTGACTTAATACCCATTTCGCGACACGCACGAAGGATACGAAGTGCGATCTCGCCGCGGTTCGCGATAAGGAGTTTTTCAATCATCCGGGCAAACGCCTTATTCGATAACGGCCAAAGGCTCGCCGAATTCTACCGGCGTGCCATCTTGAACCAAGATTTGGGATACCGTCCCGGCTTTGTGCGCTGTAATCGGGTTGAAAACCTTCATCGCTTCGATCAACAAAATCGTATCGCCTTCATTCACGGTGTCACCCACTTTACAGAACGGCGGAGAAGAAGGGTCAGAGGCCAAGTAGCACACACCAACCATGGGAGATGTAAGAGCACCGGGATGAGCCGCAACATCTTCTGTCGTCGGTGGCGCTGCAGGAGCAGAGGATGGGGAGGCCGGTGCGACCGCAGCTGGTGCCGACGCAACAACGGTGCTGCCACCTTTGGCGACCCTAATTTTACTGTCACCTTCTTGGACTTCGATTTCGCCCAAGCCCGTATCGTCAAGCAGGCCTGCCAATTGACGGATCAGGTCTTCATCAACCGCCAGTTTGGATTTTGTTTCTTTTGCCATGTGGTCTTAGTCTCCCCGCGCTAATTGCGCTGAAATGGCGTCGAGCGCCAGCGTGTATCCGATGGACCCCAATCCGCAAATCATACCGTCAGCCGCACGTGATACGTAGGACTTGTGACGAAATGACTCGCGCTGATGAATGTTTGATAAATGCACCTCGATAATTGGACAATCACACGTATTCAACGCATCCAAAATAGCCACAGAAGTATGTGTGTATGCGGCTGCATTGATGATGATACCAACCGAGTTTGCTCTGGCTTCTTGTATCCAGGTGACCAATTCGCCTTCAATGTTCGATTGCTTGAAATCTGAGCTTAATCCAAGCGAACTGGCTTTCTCGGCGCACATTTTTTCGATATCAGCCAAGGTTTCAGAGCCGTAGATTTCTGGCTCTCGTGTACCCAACAAATTCAAGTTGGGCCCGTTCAAAATGGTCACTGTTTTGGTCATAATTCGGTCAGGTCCGATATCGCCGAGATGGCAATTGATTCGCATAAGGTATATCACGTGCGGACATAGCTTAAACAGGATGATTTATCCCGATTAGACGCGTTGAAAGCTGGGCGCTATCTGCCCATACTCTTGCAAAGAATTTGAGGACCACTGCTATGAAAATAACGATCAACGGCGAAACCCAAGAATTTGGCTCCAAGATGACCGTTCACGATTTGCTGGTTAGCATTGGCGTGGACCCAAAAAAGGTTGCGGTTGAGCGGAATTTAGAGATCGTACCCAAGTCATCTTATGAAGACACCGATCTGAGCGACGGCGACCGATTAGAAGTCGTTCATTTCATCGGCGGCGGCGCACCCGATTCTGTGACCGAGATTAAAGATGATCCGTTAGTAGTCGCCGGACACACGTTTAAGTCGCGCCTGATCATCGGAACGGGCAAGTACGAATCATACGAATTGAACCGGCTGGCGTGTGAGGCGGCAGATGTCGACATGGTCACTGTTGCGGTCCGGCGCGTGAACCTCACCGATCCTGATCAGCCTTTGCTGATCGACTACATCGATCCCAAAAAATATACTTATCTTCCCAACACGGCAGGGTGTTTCACAACTGACGATGCTGTTCGGACCTTAAGATTGGCACGTGAAGCCGGTGGCTGGGATTTGGTGAAGCTGGAAATATTGGGCGAGACCCGCACGCTATACCCGATGATGCCGGAAACCATCGAAGCCACAGCCAAGCTGACCGAAGAGGGTTTCAAGGTCATGGCTTATTGCTCTGATGACCCCATTTTGTGTAAACGGGTCGAAGAAGCAGGGGCCGTTGCCATCATGCCATTGGGTGCACCTATTGGATCAGGGTTGGGCATTCAGAATCCTGTGAACACCCGATTGATCATCGAACAATCTGAAGTCCCTGTGATTGTTGACGCAGGTGTTGGCACGGCATCAGACGCGACGATCGCCATGGAACTGGGCTGCGATGGCGTGTTGATGAACACAGCAATTGCCGAAGCCAAAGACCCCATTCTAATGGCGAAGGCCATGAAAGCGGCCGTCGAGGCGGGGCGTCTAGCGTATTTGGCCGGTCGGATGCCGCGTAAAATGTACGCCGATCCCTCATCGCCGTTGTCTGGATTGATCTAAGTTAATTAATTCGCGTTCCCTTTGATGAGAAGGACGGCGCTTGCCACGTGTAAAAGAATTCGATGTTGAACAGGCGCTTGATCAAGCTCTGGACGTCTTCTGGAGCCAAGGTTACGCCGCCACCTCGTTGAGTGATCTGACGGCGGCGATGAACCTTTCGAAATCAAGTTTCTATGACACGTTCGGCTCCAAGCATGATCTGTTCATATTGACGATTGATCGATACGTCGCATCCGTAACCTCGCAGATTGTTGACGCGACCAAACTGGATGCCCCTGCACGCAAGATTATTCGCGCACTTTTTGATCGGGCCATAGAACGTATGTTGCAGCCCGAAAGCAGGCGCGGATGCTATCTGAATAACTGCGCAATCGAAGTCTCGCGAACAGATGCCGAGGCCGCCAAAGCTGTTGCCAATGGTCTTGAAATCATGGAAGGGGCCTTTTTGGAATTGGTACAGCGCGGTCAACGCGAGGGTGGCGTAGGCGTTCAGCACGATGCCCGGGCGGTCGCCCGTTATTTGACGGCAACGGTGAATGGCATTTTGGTGCTTGGTAAGGCAAATCCTGATGCGGATAAGCTATACGATATCGCGGATGTCGCGATGAGTGCCCTGGATTGATCTCGACTATTCTAAGAAATAATTTCTGTAATTGCCAATAGCGTCGCGTCGATATCGGCTTCATTCACATCCATGTGCGTGACCGCACGCATCAGCGTGTCAGACATCGCGCCGATCCGAATGCCACGCTCCAACAACGCGGCGGACAGTTCAGGGGCCGTCAGTTTCACCCCCGACACATCAAAGAAAACCAAGTTAGTCTCACAGATTTCGTTTTGGACTTGGATGCCAGTCATGTTTGCAATACCGGCATGTAAGCGCGATGCATTTGCGTGATCATCGGCCAGTCGTTCGATGTGATGATCGAGGGCATAAAGGCACGCCGACGTAACGATCCCCGATTGCCGCAACGCGCCGCCAAACTGATGCTTCATACGAAACGCTTCGTCGATAAATTCAGCAGACCCCGCCAACACGCCCCCCATGGGACATCCAAGCCCCTTGGAAAAGTCAATCCAGACGCTATCGACATGCGCGGCGAAATCACGTGCAGGAATCCCGCTCGCAACCACAGCATTCAATAGCCGTGCACCATCCATGTGAACTTTGATACCAGCTGCATGGGCTATATCGGCGATGGCTTTGATATTCTCTAGGGGCCATATACATCCACCACCCAAGTTGGTCGTATTTTCAATATTAACGATACGCGGACGGGGCGCGTGTCGTCCAAAGCTTTTCGTCGCGGCCTCAAATTGTTCGTTGCTAAAAATGCCGTTCGGGCCTTGCAGCTGTTTGATCATCAAGCCTGAAAGCGCTGCGGGACCACCTGTTTCGAAGAGCAGTGCATGTCCCGTTTGATCCATGATGATCTCATCACCCTGTCGACCCCAGACCCGATATGCGATTTCATTGCACATGGCCCCAGACGGCAGGTAAACCGCTGCTTCCTTTCCGAGCAATGCAGCGACACGCTCTTGCAACGCATTCGTTGTGGGGTCTTCTAGCGATTGCTCGTTACCGCATTCAGCATGGGCGATGGCATCTCGCATACCCACTGTCGGTCGGGTATTAGTATCGGAATAAAGATCAACAGAAATGCCTTTTGCAATCGCAACGGCTTGACGTGCGTTTGCAGCAAGATCAACTTTCATCGCTAACCCCAATTACTTTTGGCTATTTTTTTGAAGGTAAATCGACTTCGCGGGTCAAAAAGGCTGGGACGCCATCACCCCAACCAGATTCATCATCGGCGATGATACCGATGTCTTGTTGGCCGCGCTCTCGTCTACCGCGCTTCGGTCGTTCGCGTTTTTCGCTTGGCTTTTTGTTGTCATTCTCGCCTTCGGGCTTTTCCTGCTTTGCAGGCTCATCCTTTTTGGCCGCGTCGTCCGTTTCTTTTTTCTTGGAACGGGCGCGCTTTTTAGGCGCTTCCTTTTTATCCGATGTTTTTTCTTTATTCGGCGCGTCTACTTTTGCTTCTTCTTTCTTGTCACCTTCGACAGCCGTTTTTTCAGCCGTCTCGCCAAGTGGGGGAATTGGTTTGCCGATCAGCTGCTCGATGCCGCGAATATACTTGGCATCTTCTTTGGTCACGATTGTAAACGCCTTGCCCGAACGACCGGCACGGCCTGTGCGACCAATTCTGTGGACATAATCTTCTGCGTGGGTCGGGATATCAAAATTGAACACGTGCCCCACACTCGGAATATCCAATCCTCGCGCAGCGACATCTGAACACACCAAGATCGACACTTCGCCGTTCTTAAACTTTTCAAGCGTGTCCATTCGAACCGATTGAACCATGTCGCCATGAAGGCGCGCCGCGTTCAGACCGTGCTTTTCCAAAGACCGATAAACGACATCGACATCACGTTTTCGGTTACAGAATACCAATGCGTTCTCTAGGTCAGACTGATCTGCAATCAAGCTGCGAAGTTTATCACGCTTGGCTTTTTGTGCAGCACCGGGCTGGCGTCCAGAAGGCGTCACCTTGATCAAACCCTGGGTAATTGTGTCCGCAGTCGCGGAGGGCGCGGATACTGAAATTTCTTTGGGATTCGACAAAAACTTATCAGCCAATCGACGAATCTCTTTTGGCATTGTTGCTGAGAACAACAACGTGGTCCGCATTGGGGACAACAGACTTACGATCTTTTCCACGTCGGGGATAAAGCCCATATCGAGCATCCGGTCCGCTTCGTCGATGACGAGGACTTTGACATCGGTCAAAAGCAAGTGCCCACGATCAAAAACATCCAGCAAACGTCCTGGCGTCGCGATCAAAACATCCACGCCGCGATTGAGCACTTTGAGCTGCTCTTCCATCGACGAGCCACCAATCAGCAGGGCCTTGGACAACTTTTGATATTTTCCATAGGTCTCGAAGTTGTCAGCGACCTGAGCCGCGAGTTCACGCGTTGGCTCCAAGATCAAAGAACGTGGCATCCGCGCCTTGGCGCGCCCAGAAGCCAAAATATCGAGCATTGGTAGAGTGAATGAAGCTGTTTTACCGGTACCCGTCTGCGCGCACCCCAGAACATCGCGGCCCATCAAAACGACGGGAATCGCACTTTCTTGGATAGGGGTAGGAGTTTCGTATCCTGCTTCGCTAACAGCACGCAGAAGTTCTTCACTTAGGCCCAGGTCGGAAAATTTCATGTAAGCGCTTTTGCCTCGAGGTGTCATGTGAATACGCTCAAAAAGAAAAAGCGTCAGGCCACAAAAAGCCTAGAAAACCTCTGGTTAAATCAATGCGCGCGGAGTGTATGGGTTTAGGATGTGGAGTCAACCACTTATGGCTTTTCGTTGGGCGTTGGTTTGATTAGGTTTCAGGCTTATCATCCCGATTTGGAGATTTGGACGCGATGGAAACGGATACAGATATCGTAACGCGTGTATGTAACGGAGAAACACGCGCCATAGCGCGCCTTATGTCCAAAGTTGAAGGTCGACCAGACGATGCGGCAAATATTATGGCTGGCATCTTTGAGAAAACCGGCAAGGCGCACGTCATTGGGCTTACTGGCGTTCCAGGATCAGGGAAATCCACACTCGTCCATGTCATCGCCAAAGAACTTCGGAGTCGCGGAAAGAAAGTCGGGATTGTCGCTGTAGACCCATCCAGCCCTTATTCCGGGGGGGCGATCTTGGGGGATCGCGTTCGAATGAGCGATCTATCGACCGATGATGGAGTGTTTATTCGCTCCTTGGCGACACGCGGTGCTTTGGGTGGCCTAGCGCGGGCAGCCTTGGATACCGCAGATATCCTGGATGCTGCCGGTTTCGATATCATCTTGATCGAAACAGTGGGTGTGGGTCAGGACGAAGTAGATATCGCTGAAAGCGCCGAAACAGTGATCGTGGTGTCTGCTCCCGGGTTGGGTGACGATGTGCAAGCCATTAAAGCGGGCGTGCTTGAAATCGCAGATATTCATGTGGTTTCTAAATGCGACAAAGCGGAATCCAGCCGAACCGTTGCTGATCTGAAATCGATGCTGAAACTGGGCTCCGCTGTTCGCGACCGCTTCGGTTGGGATGTGCCCGTGCTGCGGACAAGCGCCGAAACTCATTTGGGCATTGATGAACTCGTCAACACAATAGAGACGCACCGGACACATTTGTCAGAGTCTGGGGAGCAGAGCGTGCGTAAAAAGCGAATTCTAGAAAAGCGAATCATCAAAACGGCTGAAGACATGCTGCGTCAGCGCTTAGGGCAGGGCGAGGACTTGGATACCGCTGTGGCTGATGTTTTGTCCGGAAAGAGCTCTCCTCGACATGCTGCGGAGTCATTATTGCGTAACGTATAGCAGGGCCTCAGAGAAGCTTGCGATACTTGATAAATGGGGTTCTCTCGCCCACGCGGTCATACAAAACCCGCGCCACACTATTGAATTCCTGCGTGTTCCAATAAACCTCAACTGCGTCTGCACTGGTGGCGGCTGCGTAAACCTCCTCTATCAAGGCGCGTCCTGCGCCGCCCACACGTGCCTTTGGGTCGACAAACAAGTCCTGTAAATAGCATTTTGGACGCAATGTCGATGTGTTCACATGATAGAGAAAATGTACTAGGCCGATCAGCTGATCACTCTTATCGACGGCGACGAAACAAAATAGTTCCGGCTTACTCTGAAAAAAACGCCCCCAAAGTTCTGTAACTTGAGATGGGTCAACGGCGCGCTGGTAAAACGTCACATAGCCTTCCCACAAAGGTTTCCATTGGTCGAAATCGTCTTGGCATAAATTTCTGATTCTGAAACTCATAGCTATAGCTCCGCCTTAGTGACGGATTTTCATAAAGAAAAAATGGTCTTATACTCAGTACCGAATTGATATTTATACTAGGGCCACTTTGATGCCAAAACGCTCAACTCGGACCGACAAGTCACCTTTGCTTCCAGTGGCGATAAACCGTGATGATGACGTGCCACTTCATCGTCAGGTCTTTGATCAGATGCGTGACGCCATCTTAAGCGGCCGCCTGACGCCCGGTTGGCGGCTTCCATCTTCTCGTGCACTTGCCCAAGAACTCAAGGTGTCACGGAACACCATCCTAGCAGCCTATGACCAGCTGTTTGCCGAGGGATACACCGAAGGAAAAATCGGATCTGGGACACGTGTTTCGCGGGTATTGCCAGAAGAAGTCCTGGCGACCCGTAGTTCGGTGACATCCGCTAATGAAAGCGCAAATAAAGGTCAAATTCGATTATCCCGAGTGGCGCAATCCCTCATTATTGATCGGCCAAGCCAACGACAATCGGGGGGCAGCAATGCATTTCGCCCTGGCGTGCCGGAAATCGACAGGTTTCCATGGTCATTGTGGAGCAGAATTTCAGCCAAGTTTTGGCGGCATCCACCGCGCGATCTTTTATCTTATGGTGAGGCCGCCGGTTACGGCCTGCTGCGCGAAGCCATTGCCGATTATTTGCGATCCGTTCGGGGGTTGATATGTGATACCGAACAGGTCGTCATTACTGCTGGAGCCCAACAGGCTATTGATCTAACAGCACGAGTGTTGATCGATCCAGGTGACAAAGTATGGATAGAGGACCCAGGTTATGCCGGCATCCGAGGGGTCTTAAAAGCCGCAGGGGCCGAGTTGGTGCCGCTCTCCGTCGATACAGATGGCCTGATGGTTGAAGAGGGCCGCCATGTCGCCCCCGAGGCCCGAATGGCGGTCGTGACACCATCGCATCAGTATCCATTAGGGGCGGTGATGAGCCTTTCCAGGCGCCTGGAGTTATTGGAATGGGCACGGGAGAATGATGCCTGGATATTGGAAGACGACTATGACAGCGAATATCGCTATGGCGGGCGGCCGCTATCCGCTTTGCAGGGGTTGGATAATGCAGAGCGTGTCATCTATATCGGCACGTTTTCCAAGGTTTTGTTCCCCGGTATACGTTTGGGCTACATGGTCGTGCCACCGGGACTGTCGGCAGATATAGTGGCCGTCCGTCGGTCACTGGACGATCAGACACCCATCGCTATGCAACCGGTGTTAACTGAATTCATTCAATCTGGACATTTTGCGGCACATATTCGGCGAATGCGAACGCTCTATGCTGAACGGCAAGGAGTATTGCTGGAGGCGCTGAACGATAAGTTACCCGACGTCTTGTCCGCCCAACCAGATGATGCAGGAATGCATATCGTTGCCGATTTGAACCCCAAGCTTGGACTGCATGACACCGACATCGCGCTCAAGGTATCCAAACGGCAAATCTCTGTTTATCCTTTGAGCAGCTTTTTCATCGGCTCACCCAATAGAAATGGACTGGTATTTGGATATGCAGGCGTTGAAGTGCGGGACATCAAATCCGGTGTTGAAACACTAGCAAAAGCCATTCGAAGAAATTAATGCAGAACTCAAAGAAAAAGCGCCAACCCATTGTTTAAAATGAATTGGCGCTGATTTCTCGTTCAGATGGCTTAAAGGTTAGTCCGTCGCTTTAATCGCGACATAGGTGCCTGGGGCGTCGCACAGAACTTTAAGTTTTCCGTCGCCCGGTTCACGCGCTGGCACCGTCAATTTGCCAGCATGCGGTTTCAGCCATTTATCCCAATCGGTCCACCAGGAACCTTCGTGTTGTTCGGCACCTTCGAGCCAATGTACCGGATCAGGCGCTTGATCATCGTTGGTCCAGTAGCAGTACTTATTGGCAGCCGGTGGGTTCACGACACCAGCAATGTGTCCAGAGGCCGATAGCACGAAGCGGATCGGGCCAGAATAGATTTGAGTAGCCTTATAAGTAGCTTCCCAAGGTGCAATATGATCTTCGCGCGTTGAAATGATGTATGTCGGCACTTTAATCTTTCTGAGATCCAGTTTTATGCCGTCAATTTCGATCCCGCCTGGCTGAACTAGTTTGTTTTCCAGGTACATATTCCGAAGATAAAAGCTGTGCATCGCAGCCGGCATACGGGTCGAGTCCGAATTCCAGAACAACAAATCAAACGGGAAGGGGTCTTTACCCAACAAATAATTGTTCACAACGAATGACCAGATCAAATCATTGGCCTTCATCATGTTGAAGGTGCCAGCCATTTCACGGCCTTCTAGGTAACCACGCTCGTTCATTTTCTCTTCGAGTGTGCTTAGAGATGTCTCGTCAATAAAGACGCCCAGATCACCGGCTTCTTCAAAATCAACCATGGTGGTGAAGTATGTCGCGGACTTCACTCTGTCCTGCTTCTTGGCCGCCATGTAGGCGAGGGCAGTTGCCATTAATGTGCCACCAATGCAGTACCCGACAGCGTTGACTTTGTCTTCGCCTGTCGCAGCCTTAATGGCATCGATCGCAGCCAGTGGACCTTCGTGCATGTAATCGGCAAATGATTTCATTGCCAATTCACGGTCGGGGTTCACCCAGGAAATCACAAATACTGTGTTTCCTTGCTCAACAGCCCATCTAATCATCGAGTTCTTCTCACGAAGATCCAGGATGTAGAACTTGTTAATCCAAGGCGGGCAAATCAGAAGCGGCGTTTTAGAAACTTTTGGGGTCGTCGGCGTGTACTGGATCAATTCCATTAAATCATTACGGAACACAACCTTACCCGGTGTGGTCGCAACGTTTTTACCCACTTCGAAGGCATCTTCGTCGGTCATACGGATTCGCAAGTTTCCGTTCCCGCGCTCCATATCTTCGAGCAAATTCCGCAAACCGTTGACCAAGTTCTCGCCGCCTGATTCAACAGTGGTCTTTAAAACTTCAGGATTGGTCATCACGAAGTTGGTCGGCGAGAGTGCATCCACATATTGCTTGGTGAAGAATTCCACCTTCTTTTGCGTTTTGTCGTCCAGACCTTCGACTTCGCTCACCGTGGACTGCATCCAATTCGATGTCAGCAAATAGGATTGTTTAATGTAGTCAAACACTTCGCTTTCCCAGGCTTCACCTTTAAATCGGCGATCTTCATGATGCGGTTCGGCAACTGGGTCGGTTTCTTGGCCCATCATGCGACTGGCAGTGTTCTGCCAAAGCTTCATGTAGTCCTGCCAAAGGTTCATGTTGGCTTCGACGATTTTGTGAGGTTGAGTCATCATCTTCTGGGTCATTTCCATGAAAGCTGATGCAACGTTCATCGGATCTTCCATGCCCATAGACGAGGAGGGAGAGTCTGAATTACGAGAGATAAAATCTTGGATCAATCTTTGAGACCGTTCGGCTATGTCCACCATTGTCTCGGATACTTGAGTCTCATCCAATTCTTCGATTTTCTGCTTTGATTGATCGGTCACAATGCCACCTCTACCACGTTCTGACGCTTACAATTATTATTCGGCTGACCGCTCGACATTTTCAATTTTTGTGCGGTGCAGCAAAATTCATGGAGTTTGTAAACTTTTAACCTAGTTGGGGCAATGTAAAATCTTGCGAATAGTGGATTTAACGTCTTGAATAGGGCCTAAGATTCTACAAGGGTTTCAAAACTCTTCGACGAGGGCGGCTGGGATTACGAGGAACCGATGAGTTTTTTTAAAAATGAGATGTCGAAAGAACGGCTTTCGCTTGGATTGCCTTGCCGTTTACGTGCAGTGACACCAGCGGTCGCAGTCTGTGTTTTGCTTGCGGGGTGTTCACAGGTACCCGATGCGATTAATCCGGTCGCTTGGTATGATGCTGTCGCAGGTAGTGACGAAGCTGAAACGGCAGATCCAGCTAATGAACTCGAAGCGGGACGTGGCGCTCCGCCTCCTGGGTCGTCAGAGGGATTTCCCAATTTGGCCCGTGTGGATCAGCAAAACGCGGCGCGAGAAGGGTTAGCGGCTGATACGCAGAACCGTCAATATGCAGAGACTCTCTCACGTCAAGGTTCAAGCGGGGCGCAATATTCTTTATATGCCGAGGACAAACCTCCTTCAGCCCCGCAAGTCGAAGCCCAACAAATCGCGCCGGCTCCTCAACCCGTGACACCCGTGACGACGGCATCCGCAGCGCCAGCCGCATCAGAAAACCGGGTGACCTTAAGTCCACCGTCACGACCGCAAGCGCCAGCTTCGACACAAACTGCTGCCATACCCGCGTCTAACGACTATTCAGTGGACCCCGCAATGGGTCAACGCTTGGCCCAACAGTTGGCTGAGATTCGTGCTCGTGCTGCGGATCAAGGTTCATTGTTGCCGAGTGATCTCTCGTACGTAGGCCAAGGATCGCCTACTATTGTCATTTCATCGGGCGGAATTGAGACATCGCAACCTGTTGCGGGCGGTTTATCCAGTTTAGCGAGCGGAGGTGCCGTGCCCGCAGGGCAGGTCTTAAACCTTGGCGCGCTGCCACTTCCGCATGGGTCGACCCGCGTGGCAACTATTCAGTTCCCAAATGGTTCTGCAGCACTCAGCGCACATGATCGCAAAATCCTGTCTGACGTTGCCAAGCTTCAGAAACAAAGCAACGGGGTTCTTCGAGTCGTTGGCCATTCCAGCCAACGAACACGCAACATGCCGCCCTCACAACACGCGGTCACCAATTTAAAAGTGTCCGAGAAACGTGCAAATAGAGTGGCAAATATCTTGAAGCAGATGGGCGTCTCGTCTGACCAAGTGTTGGTTGCTGCGGTTGGCGATAATCAACCCGTTTTTCTCGAGGTTATGCCTTCGGGAGAAGCAGGAAATCGTCGCGCCGAGATTTACCTCTCCAACTAAAGTAGTCCGCAATTATACCTTGTTCGCTGCGGTCCTTTCTGTGATGAAAGCGCCCCATGGAAGATGATTTCTACAAAATTCGACGGCTGCCTCCTTATGTTTTCGCGGCCGTCAATGAGATGAAGGCTGCCGCCCGTGCTGGTGGTGCCGATATTATCGATTTGGGCATGGGCAATCCTGACTTGCCGACGCCGCAGCACATTGTCGATAAGCTAAAAGAAACCGTCGATAATCCAAAAACCCATAGATATTCGAATTCACGCGGCATTCCTGGGCTGAGAAAAGCCATCTCGGGTTACTACGAACGTCGCTTTGGCGTGAACGTGGACCCGGATGAAGAGGTCGTTGTGACACTGGGCTCGAAGGAGGGGTTGGCAAACCTATCCCAGGCGATCACAAGCCCTGGCGACGTAATCTTGGTGCCCAACCCCAGTTATCCGATCCATCAGTTTGGCTTTATCATTGTGGGGGCGGCTGTCCGCTCCATCCCTGTCACGCCAGGGGCCGAGTTTTTGTCAGCCCTTGATCGCGCTGTTCAACACAGTGTGCCCAAGCCCACTGCCCTTGTTCTCAACTACCCAAATAATCCAACTGCCACGCTCGCAGATTTGGATTTCTACTCCGAAGTGGTCGAGTTCTGTCGCTTTCATGGAATCTACATTTTGTCCGATCTGGCATACGCTGAAATCTACTTTGATGACCAGCCTACACCTTCGATCCTGCAGCTAAAGAATGCCTGGGACATTTCAGTTGAATTCACATCGATGAGCAAAACCTATTCGATGCCTGGTTGGCGCATTGGTTTCGCTGCGGGCAATCGTAAGCTGATTTCGGCACTGGCGCGGGTGAAGTCTTATCTTGATTATGGCGCGTTTACACCAATCCAAGTGGCTGCTGCAGCAGCCTTGAATGGCCCGCAGGACTGCATAGCCGAAGCTCGGAACGTTTATAAAGAACGTCGCGATGTCTTAGTCGAGGGATTGGCAAATGCGGGATGGCATATCCCATCTCCGCCAGCAACAATGTTTGCATGGGCACCCATTCCAACGGAATTTCAGGATATGGGGTCCGTCGAGTTTTCCAAGCTCTTGTTATCAGAAGCCGATGTGGCCGTGGCGCCCGGACTTGGGTTTGGTGAGCACGGCGATGATCATGTGCGCATCGGACTTGTTGAGAACGTGCAGCGTATCCGCCAAGCCGTTAGAAATATTAAAGGATTCCTTCGCCAGCGCGGTGTAAACACAGATGCCAGTAGCGATCATTTGGAACTAACGATAAACGAACACAGAGGATAAAAGATGAGCGCCTTAAGAATTGGCATCGCTGGATTAGGCACGGTCGGTGCAAGCACGGTGCAATTACTCGAACAGCACGCAAAAATGATCCAATCTCGGGTCGGGCAAGCTGTCGACGTCACCGCGATTTCTGCACGGTCCAAGACCATTGACCGCGGATTTGCGCTAGATTCCTATCGTTGGTTCGATGACCCCGTCGAAATGACTACGGATTCAGATATTGATGTCATTGTAGAACTGATTGGTGGCTCTGACGGCATTGCAAAAGCCTTAGTCGAAAAGGGCCTGGCGAATGGCAAGCATGTGGTCACTGCAAACAAGGCGTTGATCGCACATCATGGTGCTGAATTGGCGTGCATCGCTGAAAAGGCTGGCGTCGGATTTTACGGCGAGGCCGCTGTCGCTGGCGGTATTCCTATTCTGAAAGCTATTCGCGAGGGCTTGGCCGGGAATGCCATCAATCGCGTCTACGGTATCTTGAACGGAACCTGTAACTACATTCTCAGCGAGATGCGGGATACCGGGCGTACCTTTGATGACGTGTTGGAAGAGGCCCAAAAACTTGGATATGCCGAGGCCGATCCCACTTTTGACGTGGATGGCATCGACGCTGCCCACAAACTGACGATTCTGGCGGGGCTGTGTTTCGGCACCAAGGTCGATTTCGAGAAAGTCCACATCGAGGGCATTCGCAGTATTTCGCCGCTCGATTTGGAATTCGCCGAAGAACTAGGTTATGGCATCAAGCTGCTCGGCATCGCGTCGCACATCGATAACGAAGTTGAACTGCGCGTGCATCCGTGCATGGTCCCAGAAGATGCCCCCATCAATCATGTGGGAGGCTCGTTTAATGCTGTAGTTGCAGACGGCGACTACGTCGATTCGGTTTTGCTGGAAGGGCGAGGGGCTGGCGGCGGTCCTACGGCCTCTGCAGTAGTTGCAGACATCATAGATATCGCACGTGGTCATACGGTACCCATGTATGGTGCACCATCAAGTGATCTGGAAGACGCCGATGTTCGGGATATGGACCATCACCGAGGTGCATATTACGTGCGTTTCAATGTGGTCGATAAACCAGGTGTTTTTGCAGAATTGGCCAAGGCTTTGTCTGATCATAACGTTTCGATGGAGTCGGTACTTCAACGCTCTCGTGATCCTGATCAGAAAGTTCCTGTCGTCATGACGACCCACGAAACGGAAGAAGCCGATATGCGCAAGGCTATTGCACAGATCGCATCGAGTGACTGGGTGGTCGAAGATCCTGTTCTCATCCGCATAGAAGCCCTGTAAGTCTAGGAATTTGGGCTTTCGTTCCCGTTCCATAGCCGCCACAATACGCTTATGTCTGAACCAGCCGCACGCGATAGAAACTTATCTTTGGAATTGGTCCGCGTAACCGAAGCCGCAGCCCTTGCGGCTGCCACACACATGGGGTCCGGGGATCACAAAGAAGCCGATACGGCTGCGATCAGCGCCGCACACACCTTACTCTGCAGTTTGGCGATTAAGGGTACCGTGTGTGTTGGTGAAGGTAAGAAGGGCGAGTCAGATCATCTGTTCATTGGCGAAGAAGTCGGTACAGGTGAAGGGCCTGATGTCGATGTCGCCATTGTTGCCCTAGAGGGGGCCAGCATTGTTGCGCGGGGTGGCCCAAATGCCATTTCCACTGTGGCCATGGTCGAAGGTGGCAGTTTCCTTCGCGTCCCATCCATCTATATGAATAAAATTGCTGTTGGACCAGGTGTTCCCAATGGCACCGTCAACCTGGACAATTCTGCTGCGGATAACCTAAGCGCTCTGGCCGAAGCCAAAGGGGTGCCCGTTTCTGACCTCGTGGTCTGTATGCTGGATCGGCCGCGACACAAGGCGTTATTGGACGAAGTGCGCGCCGCTGGTGCGCGGGTTCGGCTGATATTGGGCGGCGACGTATCTGGCGTGATTGCGACCGCGTTGCCCGAGTCTGGCGTCGATATGTATATGGGGATCGGCGCGGCACCGCAGGGTGTTATTGCCGCTGCAGGTCTGCGTGGTTTTGGTGGTCAAATGCAGGGCCGTTTATTTGCGCGCCAAGATTCGGACCAACAAGAAGCCAAAGATTTAGGAATCGAAGATTTCGGTCAGGTCTTTGACGAAACAGAAATGGCAGGCGGAAATGTTACGTTTGCTGCAACTGGGGTCACCTATGGGACCTTGCTTCAAGGTATTCGACGCCAGAAGGGCACCGCCAGCAGTCATTCTTTGGTTGTGCGCTCATTAACAGGTACGCATCGATATATTGAGGCTCATCATGACTTCACCCGACGCGCACCCATCACTTAGTCCAGCAGACACCTCGCAAAATCTGCCAACACAAAATCGTTTGTCTGTCTTAGGTCGTGAATGGATATTCCGCACTTTTGACGAGCGGACGGCATTAGCAGTTGCCCAAACCTATGACCTGCCTGCGGCCGTTGCCGAGGCGATCACATCTCGGGGTGTCAGCTATGAAGATGTTGCGAGCTTCATCAATCCCACAATAAAGGATTTATTGCCCGATCCCAGCCGTTTCAAAGATTTGGACAAAGCCGCCGCGCGCATTGCGGACGCGGTGGAACAAGGCGAAAAAATTGCGCTTTTTGCCGACTACGATGTGGATGGCGCAACCTCATCATCGATTATGGTCCGGTTCCTACGCGCATGTGGCCGCGAACCCATCGTATATATCCCTGATCGGATCAAAGAGGGGTATGGCCCGTCTGAACAGGCCCTAAAGTTATTGGCGGAGCAAGGAACTAAGCTAGTCATCACGCTGGACTGCGGCACCACGGCGTTTGACGCGTTGGGCGCTGGGCGCGCGCTTGGTTTAGAGATCATCGTTATTGATCATCACGAGGCCGAGCCAGAACTGCCCGATGTCTATGCGGTTGTGAACCCGAACCGCATGGATGAAGATCGCGTGTACGGGCATTTATGCACGGCAGGTTTAGCCTTTGTTTTGGCCGTTGGGATCAATCGCACACTTCGAGATCGGGGCTTCTGGACAGATGAACGTCCGGCGCCCGTATTAACGCGATTGTTGGATTTGGTCGCGTTGGGCACCGTATGCGACCTGGTGAAACTGACCCACTTAAACCGTGCATTTGTCGTGCAGGGTCTGAAGGTATTGGCGAAACGCGCAAACACTGGTCTGCGTGCACTCGCTGACGTCGCTGGGCTGCATGAAACACCGGGTAGTTATCACTTGGGGTTTGTGCTCGGGCCGCGGATCAACGCCGGTGGGCGCATTGGAGATTCCGGCATTGGTGCAAGGCTTTTGCGATCCGATGACGAAGGCGAGGCTGCGGCTTTGGCGACCAAGTTGGATATTCTGAATGCCGACCGCAAACAGATCGAGGCAGATGTTTTCAACGATGCGATGGAGCGCGCGTACCGTTTGGATGAAAATGATCTGGTCACCGTGGTGGCGGGTGATGGCTGGCATCCAGGTGTTGTAGGTATTGTTGCCAGTCGTTTGGTCGAAAGATTTGGTAGGCCCGCCTGCGTGATCGCCCTGGAAAACGATCAAGGCACAGGATCAGGTCGTTCTATTCCCGGGATAGATTTGGGTGCCGCCATCATTGCCGCCCGCCAATCAGGACATTTGATCAAAGGCGGTGGGCACGCAATGGCTGCCGGTTTCTCGGTCCGCCGCGATGGGTTGGACGAGTTTCGTGCATTCCTGCATAAACGAATCAAGAGCCAAGCGGGTGAGGTACCGATGGGCCTTCCGACACGTCTGGATGGACGCCTCAGCATTCGCGGCGCCACGTTCGACTTGGCACAATCGCTCGAGCAATTAGCCCCATTTGGCCCCGGCAACCCAGAACCACGCTTTTTGCTAGAAGGTGTCAGGATTAGTTACTCTGATATCGTGGGGGCCGACCATCTGCGTGTGACCATCGCTGGAGCCGCAGGTTCAGGTACATTGGACGGCATTGCTTTTCGTTGTGTGGGTTCGCCTTTGGGTGAATTGTTATCTTCGTCGCGCGATACGCCAATTGCCCTTGTAGGTCGATTGAAAACAGATACCTGGGGCGGTCGGACTCGTGCTAAGTTCCACATAGAGGACGCTGCGCACGGGTAAACGTTTTAGCAGCAATAATGCAGGGGGAAGAAAGAATGAGTCCAGCCGAAGGTCAAAGCACCGATAAATGGGATCGCCGTTTTATGGAATTGGCGGACTTCATCGCCCAATGGTCTAAGGACCCTTCTACCAAGGTCGGCGCGGCCATTATTGATCCCAGAAACAAACGGATTGTTTCAACAGGCTTCAACGGTTTTCCATTTGGAGTCGAAGATACTGCAGACCGGCTCGAAGATCGCTCTATCAAATATGAGATGGTGGTTCATGCTGAAACCAATGCGCTGATGTTTGCCGGCGAACAAGCTAATGGTTGTACGCTTTTTGTGACGCCACTGCCGCCGTGTGCCAGATGCGCCGTGTTGATCATTCAAGCGGGCATCAAAAGGGTGGTCTCGCCAACTCCGGACACATCAAAAGAACCTTGGAAAACGCAGTTCGCTATTTCATCAAAGATGTTTGAAGAATCTGGTGTATCCGTTGAATTTCTTGATCTTTGATCATATTTTTAGAACATAAATAGTTTAGTTTTCTTCATTTTGGGACGTTGGCGCGACGAGGGGCTTGTGCTAATCAGTCCTCACTTATTCAAGCCTTAGCGCAAACTCCGCGCATTCGAAATATTGGGGAAATCACTTTGGCATATCGCACGACGCTAAAACACTTTTTGATGCGCCAACAAACAGAGCTTACCGGTTTAACCGGCGAATTCACTTCGCTCATGGGCGACGTGTCATCTGCCTGTAAAGCCATCGCAAACCTTGTGCGCCGTGGCAGCCTGTCTGGCGATTTGGCCGCAGCTGTCGGAATTAACGTACAGGACGAGAACCAAAAGAAGCTTGATGTCATGGCCAACGAACTGGCTATTGGATGGTGCGAGCCTGGAGGGCAATTGTTCGCCATGGCGTCTGAAGAAATGGAAGATGTCTATGCAGTCCCGGCCAAACTGCAACGCGGCAAATACCTTTTGATTTTCGATCCGCTGGATGGCTCTTCTAACATCGAAGTTAATGGCCCGATGGGCACTATTTTCTCGATCCTGAAAACCACGGATGACGACGGCGAGCCGCTGGCCGAAGACTTCATGCAAAAGGGCTCAGAACAACTCTGTGCCGGGTATGTGTTATTCGGCCCTGCCACCATGATGGTGCTGACCACAGGACAGGGGGTAAATGGCTTTACGTTAAACCCAGATGTGGGTGAATTTGTCCTAACGCACCCGGATATCAATATCCCCGAAGACACCCAAGAATTCGCTATCAACGCGTCCAATTCACGTCACTGGGAACCACCCATCCAGCGCTACATCGATGAATGCTTGGCCGGGAAAACAGGTGTACGTGAAAAAGATTTCAACATGCGTTGGGTGGCAGCCATGGTCGCGGATGTGCATCGGATCATTACACGGGGGGGGCTGTTCATGTATCCGATCGACGCGAAAATCAAAGAAAAGGGTGGTCGGCTGCGACTTTTGTACGAGGCAAACCCCATGGCCTTTATCATTGAACAAGCAGGCGGAGCGGCGTCCACAGGTCGACAGCGTATTCTGGATGTGCAACCGACCAGCCTTCATCAGCGGGTGCCCGTTGTAATCGGTGCCAAGAATGAGGTCGAGCGCATTGTCCAGTACCACACGGAGTATGACGCCAGTGAACAAAAAGGCCGCTGAAAAGCGGCCTTAATGCTAGGTTACCAATAAAGCTTAATGGCTGTGCTTCATCTTCATTTTGTCGTCGGATTTCGCGCCAACACCTTTAACCGTAAGTTGCACTTCAACTTTACCGGCTTTTGCAAAATAAAGCGTGACGGGAAGCATTTCGCCTTCTTTGAAGGGTGCCTTTAAGCCCATAAACATGACGTGAAAGCCGCCTGGCTCAAACATCACTTCTTTTCCAGCGGGGACTTCGATACCTTCTTCTACGTGCGTCATTTTCATGACGCCACCTTCCATGATGTGGGTATGAAGTTCAGTGCGCTTCGACAAATTTGACTCAGCTTTGACCAACCGATCAGCCGTGGCGCCGTTATTTTTCAGGCCTAAATACCCTGCACCTGCCTTGGCTGGGCCAGGGGTTGCCCGCGCCCAGGGGTGCATAACCGTGATGGAGCCAACGGTGTAATCATGTGCTGAACTCGCCTGGGGCAAAAAGCCGAAGAACGTGACACCAAGTACAAGTGCCATCGCTTTGGATAGATATTTCATGTCAAAATAACCTTTTCTTTGCATGTGAATGGGTGCTGCCTCTCTCTGGCGCGTCATTTTGGATAAAAATGAATCCACTCCTCAGAAATCTCACCCAACAATAAGCTTCGTTTTGCCCCAGCTTATGTCGTCGATTGTGCCGAATGACGTATCACTGACATTATCCGATGTTAATCCGATGCGCGCACCTGATTGTCAATCACGCTTGGGATTTGTCGATTAACACCTTCAGCATCGTCGCTTTGAATTCAGGGGGCTAGTGTTAAGCTTCTGTCATGTTAAGTCCAAAACCCTTGATAGGCTCGGGTGAAGGCCCATCTGACAAATCAACGTAACTGATATCGAAGGACAAGAACCTTGGCAGATAATGGCATGAGAGAATTGACGGAAAGCCAACGTAGCGGCTGGGGCGTATCCGTCGTCATATTGCTATCCGCGGCACAAATGCTTGGATTTGCTGGTTTCTTAAGCGGCTATTTTGATCGCACCGCCGCAGGTCTGGAATGGCACGAATTCGTTTGGGACGCAGAAACGACGGGGTACACCATTGCCATGGTCGCCGCGTGGATTGCGACCATCGTGCTGCTGTTTAAGTCGGACGAGGATTACAACGTCAAACTGGGTACCACGATATTCGTCAGTGTCCCGTTTGTTGCGTTCTTGGCCTTATTTTTTGATTTGGTTCACCTCGGCCCGAAGTAACTAATTTGAAGGAAAGATCGGTTCTTCTTCGCCAACTTTCCATACCGGCCACTTTTTCATCACATTCAGAAATAACTCGGATTCCAAATGCGATGCCAGCCAACGTTGCAGATTTGGCATCGGCGCAGCATCGAACCAGTTCCGGTCTGTATTCGCAAACTGCCGTACAAAGGGAAAGATCGCAAAATCTGCTAGGGCAGGGCGATTCCCAAACAAGTTCACTGAATTGGCCAGACGTGCGTCCAGTTTCTTCAAAAAAACTTCCCCATCTGACCGATGTTGCACCGGATCCGTCCCTTCTTCGTATCGATTGGCGTACTTGTAACGATCCAGGTTATGTTTGAATGGTCCGTCACATTCTGCAATCAACTCAAACATTTCATCCAGCGAACCCGTTTCGGGTGACAACCATTCAGCGGGGTCATTATTTTCTAATGCCCATCGCATGATGTCCAAGCTTTCCTCTAGCACCGTACCATCATTCATTTGCAGCACAGGCACCGTCGCCTTGGGCGATATCTCCACCATGTGATCGGGTTTGTCGCGCAGCACAATCTCGCGCAATCGGCAGTGTTGCTGGCTGATGGATAATGCCAATCGGGCGCGCATGGCATAGGGACAGCGCCGAAATGAATACAACAACGGCATCGTGGCACCTGCTTCAGTGTTCACTGCGGCATTAATCATCATTCAGACACCTTCTTCCGTTTCTCTAAAGGTAGGGAGCCGATGTGCGCTTCGCCACGTTGGCGGGCCAGCTCGATCTGTTTTTGCCGATCACGTAGGCGTTTTTCGCGCGCCTCATCATTTACGCCATAACACTTCGGACAACTTACCCCTGGTACGTACTGCTCGGACGCCATGTCATCTGCATCAATGGGATTACGACACGCATGACACATGTCGTAGTCACCTAATTCGAGGCCATGTTTTACCGATACGCGCTGATCAAAAACAAAGCAGTCGCCTTCCCATAAAGACTCATCCTCAGGGACATTCTCTAAATACTTTAGAATGCCACCTTTTAGATGAAAGACGTCCTCGACACCTTCTTGCTTTAAGAACGCCGTCGATTTTTCACAACGGATTCCGCCGGTGCAAAACATCGCAACCTTTTTGCCGCTGTCGATTTCGGCACGCAATTCGTCTTGGTTCCGGAACCAATCAGGGAACTCGCGAAAGGCCGTCGTCTTCGGATTTACAGCACCTTTGAATGTACCAATACCGACTTCATAGTCATTTCGCGTATCGATGACGATCACGTTGGGATCAGAAATAAGATCGTTCCAATCCTGCGGTTCGACATAGGTGCCAACGGACTGATTGGGATCGATATCAGCGACGCCCATGGTGACGATCTCTTTTTTGAGACGCACCTTCATCCGATAGAACGGCATTTCATCGGCATGGGATTCTTTGACTTCTAAGTCGGCACACCCCGGAATCGTTCGAATGTACGCCAAAACTGTGTCGATACCTGTCCGTGACCCAGAGACCGTGCCGTTGACGCCTTCATGGGCCAACAGGATAGTCCCGTAGACCTCTGCCTCTTCACACACGCTTTGTAATGGGGCTTGGTACTGCTCGAAATCCACTAACTTGGTGAATTGATATAGTGCCACCACCACGATTGGGTGACCCGATGATGTGATCGAAGCTGTTTCAGATGCAGCCAAGGTTTTGTCCTTACTCTATGCATTAACACTGACAGTATGAATAGCGCGCTAATGCTTTCAAGGCATTCACTCAAACCTTATATTGCAAGGATGAGCGATTCTTCAAAAGTCCGTTACAAACGTTTGCCAATCGATTTTCCGGACTTTACGGAAATCAATGTGGTCGCTCAACACTGGCATGACGTCAAAAGGGACAGAACTGCCCCAGCATGGACGGACATCGACCTTTTGGCCTTACCCAGCGATCTGTTACCGCGCGTTTGCGTGGTCGATGTAAAGCATAATCCCTTGGATTTCGTCTACCGTTTTTGGGGGACTGATATCACCAACATGCATATGTATGACCTGACTGGAAAGTCCATCAAAAACCTGACGCCGCAGAGCTATGCAGACTGCCTGATGGAGCAATATCGCTTCGTGCAAGAAAATGCCGAACCCGCGGGATATTTGACCGAGATCCCGCTCGATGCTGGCTATTACACTTACTACGCCGTTATTCGTTTACCGCTCAGTTCTGACGGGGAAACCGTGGATGGTGTCCTCAGTGCCGAAGAATATGGGTCTCAAAAGGGTGAACTCAAAGACTTGTTCGAGAAGGTCTGGCGCGAAGGAAAGGATCAGTGAAGTGTTGATACCACTGGGCCATGCCCTCAGTCTGACAGATTTTTCGACCTCTGAATTAAGTCACTGAGATGGCACTTTAAAACTCTTTTTTGATGTGCTTCTGGCACACGCGCGATCAAAAAATTGAGGATATCTCTCGTAGATCGCACAACGTTCACGTCCGTTGATATGTAAGGGATTGATTTCGCAAAAATACTTTCAACAAAGGACTCAAAGGTGAGCGGCTCCACATGAACGCGATGGTCTTTCAACCCAAACTTAGCCTCTTCATCGTGTGCAAATTGGAGTATTCCAACCTGCAGCCAATTTAGACACGCGACTGCCGTGAAGGGGTCGTTCATGCCAGGTGATAAAGCGCGTGCAATTATTTCAACAAGTTGATCGACGACGAATTCAACATTCTGCGCAATCGTCTGTTCTGCATCAACGGTTGTGCAGTTCGCCAGTTCTTCCCGAAGGTCGTCACTATGCTCTGTTGTATACCAAATACGCATCATGCAGGTCATGTTGGTGACAAACCCACCCGGCCTGTTCAGAACCTTGATCAGTAGATCATTCTTTTTGGCCAAAAGATGAAGGCTTTTTAGGTCAATTTCTTGCACATATCCTTCACTCCTAAACTGTATTTCGGTTGCCATCCTGTCACAGTTTTCTTCTGTCCACGGTTCGCAACATGCGGGAGAAGAGATACTTTTCAATACACCAATGGGAAAACGATCTCGGATACCAGATTGTAAAGATCGCCCTAGTTGCGAAATAATCCGCTCAATATTTATTGTCTCTGGAACGTGATGAATAAAATAAATAAGCGTTCCCATACACACAATGGCCAAGCCTAAGGATATCGCGATCGAAAATTGCTGGACAAACTCGGCAATAGAAGAGGCGTCAAAAGACTGACTGTCGCTCCCCTTGACGGTTCGCAAAACCATCAGGGTGTATATGAAAGTTCCAATGAAAATTCCTAAAGATACTTGATTGCCTCGGTCACGCATAAAGTTCCCGATCAACCGCGGACCAAAATTTCCACTCACAAAAGAAACCGCAACCATCGTTATGGAGAATACAACACCAGCCACCCCCACCACCGATCCGGCAATCGTCGACAAAAGGGACTGAGCACTGGCTGGTTGAGTCGGCGCAAGAAGAATGAATTCTGAATGAAACTCGCCGGCCCAGTTTTGATCTACGAATAGTGTTGCCGAAGCCATTAAGAACAGCGCGAACGAAATCAGCGCAGGGATCAGCCAATAACTGACCCAAATATGCCTTAGCAACTTTTTGACTAGCGCCTTAGTTTTTTGCACGTCAGATAGGTCTCAATTCAGTTACGTAGATTTTTGCATACCTATTTACTTTAGGCGTCTCTTTTCGTTTTGTAGACGATTTATCGATCAGGTAATTTTAGGGCTTTCAAGGGACATCGATTTTCTGACCCAAGACTTTTTGCGGGCATTGTGAGTTATACCCTCTTTGAGTAGCCTCACATTTTGGCTACATGTTTTCCAGCTACTTATTTTTATCGGACAGGTAGACCTAAAACCTTATCGGGCAATCGTGGTGGAAATATTATTCCCAAAAACCAAATGTTAAATCGACCGTGAGACATTTGGCATGTTAGCACTCGGCGTTTACGCTGGCCTGTTTGGGATCTCATTTCTGGCTGCCACCGTTTTGCCGGCACAATCCGAAATTGGCCTGGTCGGCCTCATCTTGTCTGAGGACTATTCCATCGCTTTGTTAATCATCGTGGCCAGCGTTGGCAATACGCTGGGGGCCATCGTGAATTGGATCATTGGGCTTTATGTCAATCAACTGAAGCACAAGAGATGGTTTCCAGCAAAGCCCGAGCAGTTGGATAAGGCGACAGGGTGGTACCACAAATACGGGCGGTGGAGTCTTCTTTTGAGTTGGGCGCCATTCATCGGTGATCCCTTAACACTAGCGGCTGGCGTGCTGCGCGAGCCGTTCTGGAGTTTCTTTATCCTGGTGGCCATCGCCAAGACGGGTAGGTACATCGTCGTCGCCGCGCTGACGCTGCATTGGATTTAATCTCAACGGATTCTGCCAGTTTTTAGGCTCTGCCCATAAAACCGTGTCCATTTCGGGCATGTTGATCTTTTTTTAACCTTCATCTTGCATGTGAACAAAACAGGAACATAATACTGTTCTTATGATGCAAGAGAACAAAAATATCGATTTATCGGGCTTGAAGGAAACCATCCAGCGCTTGGAAAGTGGGGGTGGATACGGCTATGAAGCATCGCCTATTTCACTGGGGACTTCGGCGGTTGATGATCGCTTGCCGTGGGGTGGATTGGCGCGGGGCGGTCTGCACGAAATCAATGGTGGAAATGCAGGATTTGGCTTCCATGCGGGGTTGCTACGTCGTGCGGCAGGAGCTGATGGCTGCATCCTGTGGTGCCGCCATGCCAAAGTTGAGCGTGAAACCGGTTTACCCTATGGCCCCGGATTGGCGCGATTTGGATTGCGGGCAGGGCAATTCCTGTTCGTTCGCGCCAAACACCCCGTTGATGTGCTGTGGGCGATGGAGGAGGGGTTGCGCACCCCCGGCCTAGCTGCGGTCGTCGGTGATGGCATCCAACCTGATTTCACGGCCACCCGGCGCTTGCAATTGGCTGCCGAGGCCATGAACACGCCCGCGTTTATTTTGCCACCTTTACAAAAAACCACATTCGCATCCGCAGCCCTGACCCGCTGGGATATTGCGGCTGTTTTGAACAAACACAGAAACAAGACCATGCGCTGGCAGGCCAACCTGCGCCGCTGTCGGGGGGGGGCGCCGAAAAACTGGATTATCGAATGGGATGAACAAACGTTACGTTTCGATCTGGCTCAAATACTGGCCGACAGAACGACTGCGCCGGACCAAAGACAATCGGCATAACGATCAGCATGATTGGCGCGACAACGGACCGCTCGCACTGGCCATGCCCGTATCCGGTGGTACGCGCGTCAGTGCCGTTGATTCCGCCGCCGCATCCGAAGGGATTCACCCCGGCATGACGCTGGCCGATGCGCGCGCCCTGTTGCCATCGTTGTTGGTCGCAACGGCTGATCCCGATAGCGACGCCAATGCCTTGAATAAGTTGGTCGATTGGTGTGGCCGCTACACACCGTTTACGGCTGCCGATGGACCCGATGGAATCATTCTGGATATCAGTGGCTGTGCGCATTTGTTCTGTGGTGAAGAGGGATTACTGATCGACCTCGCCGCACAATTCAAACGCATGCGTCTGACCGCACGCATTGCTGCCGCCGATACGCCGGGCGCTGCGTGGGGCTGGGCGCGATATGGTGCAGATGAGATGACCATACACAAGGGCGGCATCAAAGACGCCATGTTGCCACTCAGCGTCGCGGCGCTGCGGCTTGCCCCTGACGTGATCGAACGCCTTCAACAACTAGGCCTGCACCGCATACGCGATATCATCAACTTGCCGCGCGCCCCACTGGCACGCCGGTGTGGTATGACTGTGCTGGATCGCTTGGACCGTGTTTTGGGATATGTCTCAGAACCCATCTCGCCCGTCCGTCCCTCACCCGAATGGCGCACGCGACTGCCGTTCGTTGAACCCATCGGTCGCGCAGAAGACATCGCTATGGCGACGAAAAAACTACTGGATGATCTGTGTGATATTCTGGGCAAACACAATCGCGGTGCACGCCAATTAACGCTGGTGCTGTATCGGGTTGATGGCACCACGCAGAACATCAGCATCGGCACTGGGCAGGCAACTCGGAACGCAAAACATCTATATCGTCTGTTCACCGAAAAACTAGGCACGGCTGATCCTGGCTTTGGGATCGAAGTCATGATTTTAGAAGCCCAGGCCACGAACCCGTTATCCGGTGGCCAGATGGGGATTGCAGGGCATAACCCGGGCCATCAACAAGACCTCACCCCGCTGATTGATCGGCTGCGCAATCGACTGGGGGATCAGGGGGTGTTTCGGATTACCCCGGTTGCCAGCCATATTCCAGAACGTGCCGTAACCACACAACCGGCGACCGCCAAAGCCACCGATGACGACTGGATCGCCGATCAACCGCGCCCGATCCGATTACTGACATACCCAGAACAAATCATTGTCGAGGCCCCGGCTTTTCATCATCCGCCCAAACGGTTCGTGTGGCGACGACGTACGCATCAGGTCAAATATGCTGAGGGACCAGAGCGTATTTCCCCCGAATGGTGGCGCCCCGATGCCGGACGCACATTTCGCGATTACTATCGATTAGAAGACCAATACGGCCGTCGCTATTGGGTCTTTCACGATTGCGGTCAAATCGAAATCACCGACATGGGCTGGTTCATGCATGGGCTATTCGCATGATGTATGCAGAGCTACAGGTCACCAGTAATTTCACGTTTCTGCGTGGCGCCTCGCATCCAGAAGAATTGGTCGAAACGGCCAAAGAACTCGGCCACACCGCGATTGCCGTAACGGATCGCAACACGCTCGCGGGGATTGTTCGTTTTCATGCTGCCGCCAAGGATGCCGACCTGCAACTGATCATCGGGGCCCGATTGGATTTCGAAGACGCACCGAGCGTGCTGTGCTTCCCGACCGACAAGGCCGCCTATGCCCGGTTATCCAACATGCTGACCAAAGGCAAACGCCGGGCTGAAAAGGGCGAATGCATTCTGCATCTGGATGACCTGATCGCATATGGTGCCGGGCAGATCATCGCATCGTTGGCACTCCCCACATCGGCAGAACACCTCCGAACTCTGAAAAAGCATTTCGATGGTAGGATATATCTGGCGGCGCAAAACCTGTATCGGGGTGATGACGCATCGCGTATTGCGGCTTTGGCGGTATGTGCGAATGAACACGACATTCCGCTCATTGCCACCAACGACGTGCTGTATCACACGTCATCACGCAGGCCACTGCAAGACGCCCTCACGTGTATTCAAAATGGGTGCACAATTTTTGAAGCGGGGGCCAAATTGCTGATGAACGCCGAACGACATCTGAAATCACCGGACGATATGGCCGCGTTGTTCCAGGATCACTCGGATGCCATTCGCAACATTTCGGACATTCTAAGGGCCTGTACCTTCAGCCTTGATGAACTGAAGTATGAATACCCGAGCGAACCTGTCCCCGACGGGTCCACCGCCCACGAAGAACTGACCCGCCTGACATGGCTGGGTGCAGAAGGGCGCTACCCCGATGGCATCCCCGACAAGATCCGCCACAACATCGAATACGAGCTCAAACTGATCGGTGATCTGAACTATGCGCCATATTTTCTGACCGTCGATGACATCGTGCGCTTTGCCCGCAGCCGCGACATTTTATGCCAGGGCAGGGGGTCGGCGGCGAACTCTACCGTTTGTTATTGTCTGGGTATCACGTCGGTTGATCCCAACAACATGGATTTATTGTTCGAACGGTTTGTCTCTGCCGCACGCAACGAGCCACCCGATATCGATGTCGATTTCGAACACGAACGCCGAGAAGAAGTCATCCAATACATCTATGGAAAATACGGTCGCACGCGCGCCGCCCTAACCGCCGAGGTGGTGTGCTATCGATCGCGCAGTGCGGTGCGCGAAATCGGCAAGGTCATGGGGCTGTCGATTGATACGCTGGATGCACTGGCTCGCAGTACCCGCTGGGGGCGTGATGGCCTGAAAGAAGACCGCATCATCGAAGCTGGCCTTGATCCGACTGACCGCACCATCCGCATTGTCATGGCGTTGACCAAGCAACTATCAGGATTTCCACGTCATCTGTCGCAACATGTCGGCGGCTTTGTGATTTCTGACGGGCCGCTGTCGGATATCGTGCCGATTGAAAACGCGCGCATGGCGGATCGCACCGTCATCGAATGGGACAAGGATGATCTTGATGCGCTCGGCATTTTAAAAATCGATGTGCTGGGGCTCGGCATGCTGACCTGCATCCGAAAGGCATTTGATCTGATCGCACGTCATCACGGCAAAACGTTTGACCTGGCCACGGTCCCGCAAGAAGACCCCACCGTCTATGACATGCTGTGCAAGGCCGACAGCGTCGGCGTATTTCAGGTCGAAAGCCGGGCGCAGATGACGATGCTGCCGCGCCTCAAACCCCGCAAGTTCTATGACCTGGTGATCGAGGTTGCGATTGTCCGCCCGGGCCCGATCCAGGGCGATATGGTGCATCCATATTTGCGTCGGCGAAACGGCGAGGAGCCGGTGGTATTTCCGTCCGATGAACTGGAAAGCGTCCTCGGCAAAACCTTGGGCGTGCCATTGTTCCAAGAACAGGCGATGAAGATCGCCATCGTCGCCGCCGGGTTCTCACCCGAAGAAGCCGATCAACTTCGCCGCGCCATGGCCACGTTCCGCCGTGTCGGCACCATCAAAAGTTTCTATGAGAAAATGATCCAGGGTATGGTCGCGCGCGGTTACGAAGAAGACTTCGCCGCGCGCTGCTTTAAACAGATCGAAGGGTTCGGCGAATATGGTTTCCCGGAATCCCACGCCGCATCGTTTGCGCTTCTGGTCTATGTGTCATCGTGGTTGAAACGGCATTATCCGGCGGCATTCACCTGTGCGCTGCTGAATTCGCAACCCATGGGGTTTTACGCGCCCGCACAGTTGGTTCGTGATGCCCGCGAACACGGGGTCGAGGTTCAACCCGTCGATGTAAACCACAGCGAATGGGATTGCACGCTTGAGGACCGCAGAAACAATCCCGTTATCCGCTTGGGCTTTCGCCAGATCAAAAGCATGCGCGAGGCCGATGTCATCGCGTTATTGATGGCGAGGGAAGAAGGATACCGAACCGTGCGCGATGTCTGGCGGCGGGCGAACCTGAGCCCCAAGGTTTTAGAAATGATGGCGCGGGGCGATGCCTGGGGATCGATTGGTTTGGATCGCCGGTCTGCGCTTTGGCAAATCCGAGGCTTGGGCGACACACCGCTGCCGCTGTTTGCCTATGCCGAGGCCCATGCCCCCAGCGGTGGCAACGCACCGCCACCCGAATGGGGGTTAGAGCCCGACGTGATGCTGCCCGCCCTGACCATGGGCGAACAGGTCATGGCCGATTATCGCAACCTGCGATTGTCACTCAAAAAGCATCCGGTGGAATTACTGCGGCGTGACTTGACCGCTGATGGTGTGGTGCAGAATGCATCACTTTCAAAAACCAAGGACGGTGCTTGGGTCGTGGTCTCGGGACTGGTGATCGCACGACAACGACCGGGCACGGCGAGCGGGGTGATTTTCGCGACGCTGGAGGACGAGACTGGCGTCGCCAACGTCGTGGTCTGGCCGACGGTGTTTGATACGTATCGCCGACCGTTGCTTGAAAGTCGGTTTCTGCGTGTTGCGGGAACACTACAGCGTGAAGGGATCGTCATTCATGTGATTGCCCGGCATTTGATTGATCTGACGGATATGATCCTCGACCTCAATACACCACCAGATGTCGCCAACCCGGAGCGCCTGTCACCGCTGATCCAAACCCGCGGCCACGACATCCCCGACGGCCGGAATTTTCATTGAACCTGGGCTTGCGAGTTCTCTAGCAAGCGCGCGACCATCATCTTGGTCACGTAGAGACCAAACTCCGGATTTTCGGCATAAAGCTGCAGCATCTTTTCCTCAGTAATGCGCATCAGCGTGCAATCCGTTTCACAGACAATTGACTGGGTGCGGGCTTTGTCCGGCGTGAACATGGCGATTTCCCCCAACAACTGACCGGCGGACAGTTCACGGTCAATTTCTTCGACGCGGCAACGGCCCTGCATCAGAAAAAAGATATCGCTGGCCTGTTCGCCACGTTTGAATATGTGGCTGCCGGCCTTCATGCGTGACCTGCCCCCGTTGACTGGTCCAGTTTGAATGTTAGTGCATCATCCGCTTTTCCTTCAAGGGGATGATGCTTTCTGGTGCTGGCGGTCTGTATCCTAAAGCTGAGTGTGGCCGCTTCGTG
>Ga0181560_10000093_pt1 | contig 71217 bp, 61 predicted proteins | sample 011ome_20_FD_133751 | JGI IMG/M metagenome (GOLD analysis project Ga0181560, IMG submission 133751) | Coastal salt marsh microbial communities from the Groves Creek Marsh, Skidaway Island, Georgia - 011509CT metaG (megahit assembly) | ecosystem: Environmental > Aquatic > Marine > Intertidal... | reverse complement strand
CTCAAACCAAATATTAGTGCCTGTCCGATGGACCTGACTTCCAAACGGGCTAGCCCGTTCTCCAGTCAGATCCACCGGACAAGCTGGTTGTCGCTACCGGCCAAGGTGGTTGTCGCTGAACAAGATTGAGCGCGGCAGGGCTTTGACCCTGAGCCAAGTGCAAGCGGCGAGTGTCGTGCGCTCGCGGTGGGTTGCGAAAGCGGCAAAGCTGTTTGAGACTTTTGACGCTTTTGTATTGCCGACGGCGCAATGTTACCCGTTTTCCGTCGCATGGGATTGGCCCAAAGAGATCGGGGGCGTGCAGATGGATACCTATCACCGTTGGATGGAGGTCGTCGTGCCTGTCAGCCTGATTGGCTTGCCGTGTTTGGCGCTGCCTGCGGGGCTGGGGGTAAATGGACTGCCGATGGGTTTGCAGATTGCGGGCCCGCGTGGGGCGGATTTGCCGTTGCTGCAATTAGGGCAGGCGTGGCATCAGATGCGGCCATGAAAAAGGGCGCTCAGACCAATGTCAGGCGCCCTGGATCGAATCGAAATTTGTAACGCTTAGGACTTCGGGTCGGTCATAGGCATCTTTGCCTTGCCGCCGGTGCCAGTTGTCAGTGGATCGTCCTGACGCTGAACGGAACCCTCAAAGTGGGCGCCAGATTCAATCGCGATTGTCTTGTGGATGATATCACCTTCGACACGCGCTGTAGATGTCAGGCGGACCTTCAGGCCGCGCACGCGACCGATAATGCGGCCATTGACCACAACGTCATCAGCGATAACCTCGCCCTTAACGGTGGCGCCTTCACCAACGGTCAAGAGGTGCGCACGGATATCGCCGTCCACTTGGCCTTCGATCACGATATCGCCAGTTGTTTTGAGGTTGCCTGTGATCAGCAGATCAGAGGACAGCACGGAAGCTGCTGGCTTGGCCTTTGGGGCGTTTGCCTTAAAATCTGTGGCCGGTGCAGTAGGTGCAGCCGCAGGCATCTTTGGTGCTTCGTCGGCCTTCGGGCCGGGCTCGTTGATTTTGGATTTAGAAAACATCTTGTCCAGCTCTTATGTAAATCATTGGGTTAACAGGAGCGCCACCGACGCGAACCTCGTAGTGAAGGTGAGGTCCGGTGGACCGGCCTGAGTTGCCCATATCACCAATTCTTTCTCCGCGCGAGACCCTTTGACCAACTGAAACGCGCAATGCGTTCAAATGTCCGTATCTTGTCTCGATTCCGAACTCGTGCTGGATCTTGATCAGGCGGCCATAACCAGAGGACCAGCCTGCGTGTGTGACCACGCCGTCAGCAGTTGAGTAGATTGGTGTGCCGATCGGGGCGGCAAAGTCTGTCCCTGCATGCAGGCGACCCCAGCGTTGGCCAAATCCGGATGTAAACCGGAAACCGCTCTTTACAGGAACGTCAAATGGCGCGCGTTCGGCGGCAATACGGTAGAGGTTGATGCGATCCATTTTGTCGAGAATGCCATTCGCACGTGCGGCATCTGGATCAGGAGCGCCGCCTTTGGTGGAGAATTGCAGCGGCGTCAGTGGGCCGCCTGTGCCAGAGTAGCCACGGCGCACTGCAGACAATAGCGAGTCTGGGTTCAGGCCCGCTTGGCGGAACATTTTGTCGAGAGGTTCTACCGAGACCATCATCGCTTCTTCCAACTGGCGGAAGATTTCGTCGTTCTTCTCTTCTTGCAAGCGCAGTTGCAATTTGACCTCGGAAGCGTGGTCGAGGGCAAATGCGGCGTCGGCTGCGATCAAGTCACGTTCGGCTGCGGTTTCGCGCAGCGCTTGGGACAAGAGATCAACTGTGCCAGAGGCCTCGTCGCTGATAGCTGCCGCTGTCGTGCCGCCACCTTCGGCGGAAAGGGCTGCAACCTGATCGCGCGCTTCTTCGCGGGCCTTCATGGTGTCGCGCAGTGTAGATTGCACGACCTCAAGGCCTGTTTCCAGCTCGCGGCGCTTGTCTTCGGTGTTCAGCAGTTCAGATTGCATGATCGAAATCTGCTCAAGCGCGGAAGTGAAGCGGCGCTGCGCTGCAACGGCTTCTTCGGCGCGCGTATCCCGCTCGGAGGAGAGAGAGTTTAGGCGCTGCTCGTAAATCATTTGATCGCGTTGGGCTTGGGCGCGGAAGTTGCCAGCGCCAATGCTATCCATCAACAAGATCGCGGTCGCGATAATCGTCCAGCCCACCAAAATGATGCTGCCCGTCCAAGCGACCAACTGTGTTTCGGCTGTTAACCTGATGAAGCGTGTTTCGGTATCAGAGCGCAAGAAGAAGCGCTTTTCAGGGAAGCGGCTTTCGAGCCACGAGTGAAGTCTCTTGGTAATACGTGATCGCAATGTAGTGTCCCTTGTCCCGTCTCATTTCTGCGACGGGCTCCCACACCCGATCTTGCCGCACACTTGGTGTTAGCCACCTAGAGCCAAACCCGCAACGTTTTTGGGCAGATTTTCTGAGCATTTTGCGCAAGTTTTCGGCTCTTAGGCGGCATCCTGCCGACTTTCGCGGCTATTTCCGCTCACTATCGGCAATCAGGGGCCAATAAAAATCCGGGGGAATTCCCGCCTCGGCGCGTTTCTCTTCGTTGAAAGGCGGCTTGAGAGACGAATAGAAGTAGCGCCCGACCAGATCGTGAAATGCGACTTTCGGGTCCAAGTTATGGCGACCACATAGGAAGTGGAACCATTTGGACCCGTAAGCCACGTGATGCACTTCCTCGGCGTAAATGATTTCGAGGGCCTCAACGGCACGGACGTCTTTGGCTTGTTTGAACAATTTGACCATGTTTGGCGTCACATCAAGGCCGCGGGCCTCAAGCACCATCGGCACAACGGCGAGCCGCCCCATGAAATCATGCGCCGTATCTTCGGCAGAACGCCACATGCCCGCGTGGGCATCCAATGCGCCATAATGGCTCCCCATCGCTTCAAGACAGTCGCACATCAGATTGAAATGTTTGGATTCTTCGTCTGCGGACTTGACCCAATCGTCGTAAAACCCAATCGGCATTGGCGTATCGGCAAAGCGGGCGATGATATCCCAATGCAGATCAACAGCGTTGAGTTCGATATGGGCGACGGCGTGCAGGATCGCTACGCGGCCCGCCTCTGTGCCCGGTTTGCGCTTTGGCACGTCGCGGGGATCAAGCAGCGCGGGTTTCGCGGGGCGCGCAGGTTGATCGGGGGGGCTCGCGCTTCCGATTTCGATGGTGTCACCGTTCTCGCGTGCGGCTTGCCAAAGGGCGGCATATTCGCGTGAGATTGCGGTTTTGGCGCGGCCCTCGGCGGTATTTAGGACGTCGACGGCCATTTGTGTGAGCGTTTTCATTGTGTTACGATTGTTCTTTCACGGCGGCAAGAACGGCCTCGACGTGGCCCGCGACCTTCACCTTGCGCCAGATTTGCGCGATTTTGCCGTCCGCTGCGATCAGAAAAGTTGCACGCTCGATGCCCATGTAAGTCTTCCCATACATGGATTTTTCGACCCAAACGCCATAGTTTTCACAAATCGCGCCTTCCTCATCCGAGATCAGAGGGATGCCGAGGTCGTATTTTGCGATGAATTTGTCGTGCTTCTTTACCGTATCTTTAGAGACGCCGACAACAGTTGCGCCAAGGTTAGCAAAATCTGCGGCGGCTTCGGTGAAACCGATTGCCTCTTTGGCGCAGCCCGTAGTGTCATCTTTGGGGTAAAAGTAGAGGACAAGAGGCTTGCCCGCAAAATCCGAAAGGGAAACAGTTGCGCCGCCGTCGCGTGGGGCCGTGAAATCCGGCGCTTGATCGCCAATTTTGAGCGTATTCATGTCAATTATCCCTGTTGCTTAACTTTGTCAGTTTTGTTTTAGCCCAACAAAGGCAAAGATAAAGGGCGCATAGTCGGGCGGACCATGGATCAGGACGAAACACCTCAGCCGAAAAGGAGCCGCTTTTGGTGGCACCTTTGGCATGTGGTGCGCACGATTGTTCTAATAGCGTTGTTGCCTGTCGTGTTTTTGGTCGCAGCCGCAATCCTGACGATCAACCAAGATATTAATGCTCCAGAGTGGCTAACGTCGCGTATCGAGGCCCGCGCAGGAGAGGCCATGCAGGGCGGGTCGTTGGAATTTGGCCATATTTACATCAACGTAGGGCGCGACCTTCACCCGCGCGTGCGCCTTGTGGACACGGTCGTGCGCGACGCCAATGACGTGCTTTTGGCGCGGATTTCCGAGGTGCAGGGCGGGATTTCGCCACGTGGCCTTCTGTTTGAAGGCGCGGTTTTGATGCAGAATATTGCGCTTAACGGGGCGCAGATCAATTTGGCGCGGGCCACTGACGGGACTGTCTCGCTGGCGTTTGATGGCGATAGCGGCGTTGATGCCGCGCCGTCGTTTACGGCGCTTCTCGACCAAAGCGACCAGTTCTTTGAGCGCCCTGCCTTAGCTGCCCTTGAGACGGTCACGGCGACAGGGTTGATCGTGAATTATAGCGACGCGCGGGCGGGGCGATTTTGGACGGTTGACGGCGGATTGATTGACCTTGATTTGCGCGGCGATGACACTGTTTTACGCGGTGATTTCAACGTTTTGAGTGGCGGCGCAGAGGTCACCCGGGCCACGTTCAACTATGAAAGTCCACGCGGTTCACGTGCCGCTGTGATTTCTGCTGCGGTCACAAATGCGCGGGCGCGTGATATTGCCAGCCAGTCACATGCCCTGCAGTTCCTTGCTGAAATAGATGCCCCGATGAGCGCCGCATTGCGGACCAGTCTCGATGAAAACGGGGCACTTGGCCCGCTGAGCGCCACGCTTGAATTGACAAAAGGTGCCTTGCAGCCAAATGCCGCGACCGCGCCGATCCCCTTTGACGAGGCAAAGGCCTATTTGACCTACGAGCCTGACAGCCAGTTGATCAAGTTTGACCATGTGGAGTGGTCGTCGTATGCGGGCGCTGCGACCGCGACGGGACGGGCATATTTACGCGATATTGAAGACGGGGTGCCGCAAGCTTTGGTGGCGCAATTTTCGGTTCCGGCAGCGAAACTGGCACAATCAGAGTTCTATCCAGAAGGCCTTGAACTGCCGCCAGTGTCCTTGGATGTGCGGTTACGGTTTCGCCCTTTTGCGTTAGATATCGGGCAATTGGCCCTCGTTGACGGGGAATCCCATGTCACGGTTTCGGGGCGCGTTGCCGCGACGCAAGCGGGCTGGGATGCCTCGATAGATGGCGCAGTGGATCAGATTACGCCTGAGCGGTTGGTGGCGCTTTGGCCGCAAGCCGTGAAGCCGAAAACCCGTGAATGGTTAGGGGCAAATGTTGCTGGCGGGCAGATCGTCGATACGACATTTTCCCTAAGAGTGTCCCCGAATGGCGCGCCTGTCCTTGCGGCACGCTTTGAAGCGAAGGACGCGAGCGTGCGGTTTTTACGCACAATGCCACGTATCGAGGGCGCGGCTGGTGTTGGGTTTTTGCAGGATCACAAGATGATTTTGTCGTTGGATCGCGGTCATGTGACAGCGCCGCAAGGTGGGCTGATTGACGGCGCTGGTACCTCGATGGTGATTTTGGATACGCGGGTAAAGGGCGGCAACGGAGAGGTTGATCTCAATTTGCACGGCTCGATCACGGCGATGATGTCGCTCTTGGATGTGGAGCCTCTCCAGTTAATTAGTAAGGCGGGGCAATCGGTGACATTGGCAGAGGGACGCGCTGCGGTGACGGGAACCATCGGGTTTCCGATGCGCAAGGGCGTGCCGCCGAGTGAAATCGTGTTTGATGTGGCGGCTGATCTGCGGGATGTGCGCAGTCAGACCTTGATCAAGGACCGCGATTTGCGGGCGTCGCAGCTTCGCCTGACGGCGGATAATAGTGGGCTGCGGATTGCGGGGCCTGTCAGGCTTGATGGTATTTCGGCGGATGGCGCTTGGGAGCAGCGGTTTGGCGAGGCAGGGCGCGGACGTAGTCGCGTTGCTGCGGATTTGACGTTGTCGCAGGCGGTTTTGGAGACGTTCAAGATTGCTCTGCCTGACAATTCGGTTTCTGGTTCTGGTCCTGCGCAAATCACGATTGATTTGGTGCGCGGACAAGCACCTGCGTTTCGTCTCACGTCGGCTTTGCGCGGCGTTGGTGTTGCGATTCCTGCGATTGGATGGAGCAAGGCGCAGAACGCGGCGGGTGAATTACTTGTCGCGGGGAGCCTTGGCCCGATCCCGCGTGTTGATACGCTTGAGATTAGCGCGGCCGGATTGAGCGCAAAAGGTGAAGTGATCCTGAGCGACCAAGGCACACTGGATCAGGCGCGGTTCACCCAAGTGCGGATCGGCAATTGGTTTGATGCGCCAGTGACCTTGCGCGGTCGCGGAAAAGGGCGGCCAGTGGGCGTCTTAATTGGCGGCGGGACCGTTGATTTGCGCGGTGCCTCTTTTGGTGCAGGCGGCGGCGATGCAGGGCCAATGAGTTTCTCGCTGGATCGTTTACAGATCACCGAAGGTATCGCGCTCACTGCATTTTCGGGTGATTTCACGGGGCAAGGTGGTTTTGCGGGTGATTTCACGGGCCGTTTGAATGGCGGTCCTATGGTACGTGGCGCGGTGGTGCCGCAGCGTGGCCGTTCAGCCATACGGGTGCGTAGTGATGATGCGGGCGGTGTTGCCAGAGCGGCGGGGCTGATTAAAAACGCCGTGGGCGGCACGCTTGATTTGACACTTTTGCCTGCGGCTGGTGCGGGCTCGTTTGATGGCACGGTGGCCATCCGGAACCTGAGGATTAGCGATGCGCCTGTCATGGCTGCACTTTTGGATGCGATCAGCGTCGCGGGTTTGCTGCGACAGCTGGACGGGCAGGGCTTGGCCTTTGACGAGGTGGATGCAAAGTTCCGGCTGTCGCCCACGCAAGTAATCCTGACCGAGGCCAGTGCGGTTGGTCCTGGGCTTGGCATTTCGCTTGATGGGACTTACACACTCGCCTCGAAACAGATTGATTTTCAAGGGGTCGTTTCGCCGCTTTACCTGCTTAACGGGATAGGATCGTTCCTGACCCGCAAGGGTGAGGGCCTTATCGGGTTTAACTTTAACCTGTCCGGGTCGGCGGCGGCGCCAAGCGTAAGTGTCAATCCATTGTCCGTATTTACGCCCGGGATGTTCCGCGAAATTTTCCGCAGACCGGTGCCAGAGGTAACAGAATGAAGCTATCCGATTTTGATTTCGAGCTGCCCGAGGCGTTGATCGCTGTGCGTCCTGCAAAGCCGCGCACATCGGCGAAATTATTGGTGGCGCAGGGTGATCAGATTGCAGATCATACAGTCGCCGATTTGCCATCGTTTTTGCGCAAAGGGGATGTGCTGGTTCTCAATGACACCAAGGTTATTCCTGCAAGGCTGAGCGGGTTGCGCCACCGCGATGGTGAGTTTGGCCTCACCGCCGCCAAGATAGAAGTGACCCTGCTGGATCCGCGTGCAGATGGGACGTGGGGTGCGTTGATCAAGCCGCTGCGTAAGATCAACGACGGCGAAGTAATTGTGTTTTCGGACGTGCTCTCTGCCAAGGTCGAAGGTCGCGCTGACGGGCAGGCTCAACTGCGGTTTAACCTTGTGGGCGACGATTTTGATGCGGCGCTTAATGCTGTCGGTGCGATGCCATTGCCGCCCTATATTGCGGCGAAACGGGCCGCTGATGAGGCTGATAAAACTGACTATCAGACCTATTGGGCGAAGCATTCGGGCGCGGTGGCGGCCCCGACGGCTTCACTGCATTTCGACGGGCCGCTCCTTGCGCAATTGGCGGCATTGGGCGTGGAATTTGTGCATGTGACGCTGCATGTGGGCGCGGGCACGTTTTTGCCTGTGAAGGTCGATGATATCAGCACCCATAAGATGCATGCCGAATGGGGCGAGGTGACGCCCGCGGCGGCGGAAGCGATTGCTGCGGCCAAGTCAGAAGGGCGGCGCGTGATCCCTGTTGGAACAACGGCACTGCGCCTGATCGAAAGTGCGGCGCGCGGCGGTGAAATTGCCCCTTGGACGGGCGAGACAGATATCTTCATCACTCCGGGTTTTCCGTTTCGGGTTGCCGACGCGTTGATGACGAATTTCCATCTGCCAAAGTCGACGCTGATGATGCTGGTCTCTGCAATCATGGGCGTTGATACAGTGAAGCGGATTTATGCCCACGCAATTCATAAAGAGTATAGGTTCTTTTCATATGGAGATGCGTCACTGCTGTTCCCCGCAAAAGGGGATGCGGCGTAAGGTGGTTAGAACTGGTCGCAGTTGCCCCTTTAGAGTTCCAAGGTAGGGTGTTAGGGCGGGGGCTACATTTGTAAAAGGAAGACGTCGATGATCAAGGTTATGAATAGTTCATGGGCGTTATTTCTAGGCATGTTCATGCTTATGATTGGCAACGGTCTGCAAGGGACGTTGCTCGGTCTGCGCGGCAATCTGGAAGGGTTTAGCACACTTGCCCTGTCGATTGTTATGTCGGCTTATTTCGTCGGATTTTTGTTCAGTTCGCAAGTCACGCCAAAGTTGATCCGCCGCGTCGGGCACGTCCGTGTCTTTGCCGCGTTGGGCTCCACGATTTCTGCCGTTCTGATTATGTACCCCATTTTGGTGGAGCCTTGGGCGTGGACATTGGGCCGCGTGATCATCGGTTTTTGCTTTTGCGGCGTGTATATTACCGCTGAAAGCTGGCTGAATGATGCGAACGGCAACGAGACACGGGGCAAGGCGCTTTCTATCTACCTGATGGTGCAAATGGCGGGGATTGTGGCCGCGCAATATATCGTCAGCCAAGGGGATGTGGGTGGCTACGCGCTGTTCATCATTCCGTCGGTTCTGGTGTCGATGGCCTTTGCGCCGATCCTCTTGTCGATCCGCCCAACTCCGCAGTTTGCACAGACCAAACCGATGACGATCCGACGCTTGATCCAAGCGTCTCCGCTGGGCTGTATGGGGATGTTCCTGTTGGGCGGCGTGTTCTCGGCGCAGTTCGGCATGTCGGCTGTCTACGGTTCACAGGTCGGGTTAACTGTTGGGCAGATTTCACTATTTGTTTCCGTGATCTACATCGCGGCTCTCGTCGCGCAATATCCAATCGGGTGGATGTCTGACCGGATTGACCGCCGTATTTTGATCCTTTGGATTGCGGTTGTGGGCGGCGCAGGCGCGTTGATCGCCTTCTTTATTCCAGGCAATTTCACGATCATTCTCGTGAGCGCCGCAATTTTGGGTGGCACCTCGAACCCGCTTTACGCGCTGCTGATTGCCTATACCAACGATTACCTTGAGCGCGAAGATATGGCGGCGGCATCAGGCGGTTTGCTGTTTATTAACGGCATTGGTGCCATCGCCGGTCCGCTGATTGTGGGTTATATGATGGAAACACTCGGGGCGAATGCGTTCTGGCTGTTTTCGTCGGTGTTGATGTTCCTCGTAGGGATTTATGCAGCCTACCGTATGACCCGCCGTAGCCGTGGCGAAAACGAGTTCGATCCAACCGCCTATGCGCCGATCTCGTCGGCCTCGTCACCTGTTCTCGCGGAAGTTGCGCAAGAGTTGTATGTCGACGCCGAAGAGGAAGAAGAAAAGCACCCGACAACCTGATAAAGGGTTGTCAGATTGGTCTCTGTCTGGCTTGCTGAAAAAATAGGCAGACCAGCGGAGGTAAAGGTGTGATCGTAGCAGAGGATATTCTCGCTTATTGGCTTGATGAGGTCGGCCCCGACGGTTGGTATCGCGGCGATAAACAGCTCGATGATCAAATCCGCGACCGTTTTGAGGGGCTCTGGGACGAAAGCCAGCAGGGGGGATGTGGGCTTTGGCTGACGGATCCTGCGGGCACATTGGCGTATGTCATCCTCACCGATCAGTTTCCGCGCAATATGTTCCGCAATAATGACAAGTCATTTGCCACTGATAAGTCCGCGCGGGCAGCAGCCAAGCTTGCCATTGACCGCGATTGGGATCGCGCCATTGCAGAGCCTGCACGCCTGTTTTTCTATATGCCGCTCATGCATTCCGAAAACCTTGTTGATCAAGATCGCGCCGTGCGGCTGATCCATGCGCGGCTCCCTGAGACGGGGCAAAGTACGCTGGTCCATGCCAAAGTGCATCGCGCGATAATTAGGCAATTCGGACGGTTCCCTTTCCGCAATGCGGCACTTGGGCGGACGAATACGCAAGCGGAGCAATCGTTCCTCGATGAGGGCGGTTATGGGGCTGCGTTTCGGGCTTATCAGGAAGCAGCATAGTGCGGAGAGGCTACGGCGCAGCCGTTTTATGTTGTCGAATCAAACGGACAGAGCCAGCAATCCAACCCAATGAGCGTTGCATTTGCGAAATGACGCAAGGTCACTAGAGGTCTGTTGAAATATAGTTTAACATCAAACTAATTCGAATTTGGAGGACCGAATATGGCCGCGAAGAACTTTGATCTGATCGTTATTGGTGCTGGCCCTGGTGGGTATGTTGCGGCTATCCGCGGCGCCCAGTTGGGGATGAATGTTGCGATTGTCGAGCGCGAAAACATGGGCGGGATCTGCCTGAACTGGGGCTGTATTCCAACGAAGGCGTTGCTCCGCTCTTCGGAGGTTTTCCACCTGATGCATCGGGCCAAAGAGTTTGGTCTTTCCGTTGAAAAACCGAATTTTGATTTGGGCGAAGTGGTTAAGCGCAGCCGTAAAGTGGCGGGTCAATTGTCGGGCGGTATCAGCCATCTGATGAAAAAGAACAAAGTCACGACCGTCATGGGCACGGCCAAATTGACAGGCAAGGGCAAGGTTTCTGTCACGACCGAAAAAGGCGTTGAGGAGTTGACGGCGAAGAACATTGTTTTGGCCACTGGCGCCCGCGCACGTGAGCTTCCTGGTCTTGAGGCCGACGGCCAGATGGTTTGGACATACCGCCACGCTCTCCAGCCGCCACATATGCCAAAGAAGCTCTTGGTCATCGGCTCTGGCGCAATCGGCATCGAATTTGCCAGCTTTTACAACACAATGGGCGCTGATACGACTGTCGTTGAGGTCATGGACCGCGTGCTGCCAGTGGAAGATGCCGAGATTTCTGCCTTCGCGAAAAAACAGTTTGTGAAGCAGGGCATGAAGATCATGGAGAAAGCCATGGTCAAGCAGCTTGATCGCGGCAAGGGCACGGTGACGGCCCATATCGAAGTCGGCGGTAAGGTTGAAAAGCACGAGTTTGACACAGTGATTTCGGCCGTTGGTATCGTGGGCAACTGTGAGGGCTTGGGTCTTGAGGAACTGGGCGTGACAATCGACCGCACCCATGTTGTGACGGACGAATATTGCCGTACAGGCGTTGAAGGTCTCTTTGCGATTGGCGATATCGCGGGCGCACCTTGGCTGGCGCACAAAGCGTCACACGAGGGCGTTATGGTCGCCGAATTGATGGCGGGCATGCATCCGCATCCTGTGAAACCAGAGAGCATCGCGGGCTGCACCTATTGCCACCCGCAGGTGGCCTCCGTGGGGTACACCGAGGCGAAAGCCAAGGAGCTGGGTTTTGACGTTAAGGTCGGTCGTTTCCCCTTCATCGGCAATGGTAAGGCGATTGCCTTGGGCGAGCCTGAGGGCATGATCAAGACTGTATTTGACGCGAAAACCGGCGAATTGCTCGGTGCGCATATGGTTGGTGCGGAAGTCACCGAGCTGATCCAAGGCTATGTGATTGGTCGCCAGTTGGAGACCACGGAAGAAGATTTGATGCACACTGTCTTCCCGCATCCGACGCTGTCCGAGATGATGCACGAGAGCGTTCTTGACGCTTATGGTCGCGTTATTCACATGTGATTTGCGTGCACTAGGCGTGCACCGCTCGTGCACCGAAAGATCAAAAGCCCGTCCCGTCGCAGGGGCGGGCTTTTTTTGTGATTAACGTTCGCTTAATGTTCTCTTTCTGCTATGGCAATTCGTAACGTTCGGGTTATGTAACTCTGGACCATTTGCAGGGGCTGATCAGTGGCTGAGTTGAAGAACATCGAAGTGCGCGGCGCGCGCGAACATAACCTCAAGAATATCGACGTGAATATTCCGCGTGACAAACTCGTGGTGATCACAGGGCTGTCAGGTTCGGGGAAGTCCTCGCTTGCCTTTGATACGATCTACGCAGAAGGGCAGCGCCGCTATGTCGAGAGCCTGAGCGCCTATGCGCGCCAGTTCTTGGATATGATGGAAAAGCCCGATGTTGATCACATTTCGGGGCTGTCGCCTGCGATTTCGATCGAGCAGAAAACCACGAGCAAGAACCCCCGTTCCACCGTGGGGACGATCACCGAGATTTACGACTATTTGCGCCTTTTGTTTGCCCGCGTTGGCACGCCGTATTCGCCTGCCACGGGTCTGCCGATCGAGGCGCAGCAGGTGCAGGATATGGTTGACCGCGTGATGAAGCTGGAAGAGGGCACGCGCGGCTATCTTCTGGCCCCGATTGTGCGTGACCGTAAGGGCGAATATCGCAAGGAATTCCTAGAGTTACGCAAGGCGGGGTTCCAGCGTGTGAAGGTCGATGGCACGTTCTATGAATTGGATGAGCCGCCGGCGCTGGATAAGAAGCTGCGCCACGATATTGACGTGGTTGTGGACCGGATTGTGGTGCGTGAGGGGCTGGAGACGCGTCTTGCGGACAGCTTTCGCACGGCACTTGATTTGGCTGATGGGATCACGGTTTTGGAGACCGCGCCGAGTGAGGGCGAGCCGGAGCGGATCACGTTTTCAGAGAAATTTGCATGTCCTGTCAGCGGGTTTACGATCCCCGAGATAGAGCCACGCCTCTTCTCGTTTAACGCGCCGTTTGGTGCCTGTCCAAGCTGTGACGGGCTTGGGGTTGAGCTATTTTTCGACGAAGCTTTGGTTGTGCCAGATGTGACGTTGAAGATTGCTGACGGGGCGTTGGCCCCTTGGCGGAAGGGGAAATCCCCCTATTTCTTGCAGACGATCGAGGCGATTGCCAAGCATTACGGATTTAACAAGAATGCGCGATGGAAGGATCTAGACCCGAAAGTGCAGGAGGTTTTCTTGCGGGGCTCTGGCAAGGAAGAGATCAAGTTTCGCTATGACGAAGGTGGCCGTGTTTATACTGTCGAGCGTGCCTTTGAAGGTGTGATCCCGAATATGGAACGGCGCTACCGCGAGACGGATAGCAATTGGATTCGCGAAGAGTTTGAGGGCTTTCAGAACAACCGCCATTGTGCGGATTGTGGCGGTTTCCGTCTGCGCCAAGAGGCCCTCGCGGTGCGGATTGGTGAGAAGCATGTGGGCCATGTTGTCCAGCTTTCGATTAAGGAAGCTTACGATTGGTGTCTGGCCGTCCCCGACAGTCTGACCAAGCAAAAGAACGAAATCGGTAAGGCAATTTTGAAGGAAATCCGCGAGCGATTGGGTTTTCTGAATAACGTCGGCTTAGAGTATCTGTCATTGAGCCGCAATTCTGGCACGCTATCTGGTGGCGAAAGCCAGCGGATCAGACTTGCCAGCCAGATCGGATCGGGGCTGACGGGGGTTCTCTATGTGCTCGACGAGCCGTCAATTGGTCTGCACCAGCGCGACAATGACCGCTTGCTGACGACACTGAAAAACCTGCGCGATCAGGGCAATACCGTGATTGTTGTTGAACATGACGAAGAGGCCATTCGCGAGGCGGATTATGTGTTTGATATTGGACCGGGGGCAGGGGTGCACGGTGGCCGCGTGGTTTCTGAGGGGACGCCGGCGGAGGTGATGGCCGATCCGAATTCTCTGACAGGTCAATATCTTACGGGTGCGCGGCGGATTGACATTCCTGCAGTGCGACGTAAGGCGACGAAGAAGAAACTGACCGTTGTGAAAGCGACGGGAAACAACTTGCAGAATGTCACGGTGGATTATCCGCTGGGGCAGTTTGTTTGTGTGACGGGCGTTTCAGGTGGTGGTAAATCGACGCTGACGATCGAGACATTGTTCAAGAACGCCTCGATGAAATTGAACGGCGCGCGCCAGACGCCTGCGCCTTGTGAGACGATTAAAGGGTTCGAGCATCTCGATAAGGTGATCGACATCGACCAGCGCCCTATTGGGCGCACGCCGCGCTCCAACCCTGCGACCTATACAGGGGCGTTTACGCCGATCCGCGATTGGTTTGCGGGGCTTCCTGAAGCGAAAGCAAGGGGTTACAAGCCAGGTCGGTTCAGCTTTAACGTCAAGGGCGGGCGGTGCGAAGCCTGTCAGGGCGACGGTGTCATCAAGATCGAGATGCACTTCTTGCCGGATGTCTATGTGACCTGCGAGACCTGCAAGGGTGCACGGTATAATCGCGAGACTTTGGAAATAAAGTTTAAGGGTAAATCAATTGCGGACGTGCTCGACATGACCGTCGAGGATGCGCAGACCTTCTTTACCGCCGTGCCGTCGATCCGCACCAAAATGGACGCGCTGATGCGGGTTGGTTTGGGTTATATCAAGGTCGGTCAGCAGGCGACGACACTGTCTGGTGGTGAGGCGCAGCGCGTGAAGCTGTCGAAGGAGCTGGCGCGGCAATCGACGGGCCGCACGCTTTATATCCTAGATGAACCGACGACGGGCCTGCACTTTGAAGACGTGCGTAAGCTGTTGGAAGTGCTGCATGAATTGGTCGATCAGGGGAACTCTGTTGTTGTGATCGAGCATAATCTGGACGTGGTGAAGACGGCGGATTACATCATCGATATTGGACCTGAGGGCGGCGATGGCGGTGGGCGGATTGTGGCCACAGGCACGCCTGAAGAGGTTGCAGAAGTGGTTGAGAGCCATACGGGGCGGTATTTGAAGCCTATGCTAGAGGCGTACCGTTAAGGCAAAGGTCAAGCAGGCGGGCGAAGTCTGGCTGCTTGAGGCTGTCGAAGTTTGCGGTGAGCATTTCGATTTCATTTGCGCGGGATTCGCCAAGGACGGGGTCAGCGAAAAGGTGGAACTTTTCGGCGATTTCCGCGTCTGAGAGGGGCATGTCTGCATCGCCACGCGGGCTGCGCGGGACGGCGTCAAAGCGGCGTCCATCGTGCAAGATGATTGACACTTCTGCCCAGCGTTTGCCGATGCTGATTTCGGTGAGGTGCGGGTCGTCTATCAGCTGCGTATTTTGGGAAATACGCAGGATTTCAGGATCTTGCAGGGTTTCTGTTGCAAGTTCCGGCACCCCGATTTGCCCGCGCACGATCATTGTGGCAACGGGAAACGCGATGGCATAGGCGAATTCGTCGGGGGTAGCGGGCGTTTGTCCAGCGAGGCGTGTGGCCATGTGGAAGGTTTGGATCTCAACGCGCGCCACGTCTTTGTGCGAGAGTGTGTTGTCGCGCATGAGATCGCGAGCGGCGTCGATGGACGGATGCGCCCAGCGGCAGCAGGGATACGGTTTGTAATGCGTGTCGGAGGTGATCCGCCATGCAGTGCCGAGGTCTGCCCAGAATTCAGGCGCGTCTTCGCAGGTGAGGGCGGGTGCGCCAGTGAAACCTGCTTGCGCGAGGTAAGCTGCCGCGACGCCAGAGGGTGCGCCCCAGCCGACGCCGTCACGCACCATTGTGGGGAAATCAATACAGCGCATCATTTGGCTTCTAGGGCCGTGATATTCCGCGATTCCCGCAGAATGCCGGATAACGCTGGCAGGACATCCAAGCCCGCGCGCATAGGCCGTACCGACACCAACGGCGGTCCATGCCGCAGAAGTGTGGTAGTCCGCACAGGTCGCGTGCTGCGCGAGGCCCGCGCGGTAACTGACCTCGTAGCCGATTGTGAGCAGGGTCGCGAAGGTGGGGCCATCGATTGGCATGGTGTCCGCGAGGGCGAGCAGAGCAGGAAAAACGGCGGAACCAGCGTGGCCTTTGCAGGGGCTTGTGCCGTCGTGGGCATCCACGCTGTCGATGGTCATGGCCCCTGCCATGGCGGCGGCCGTCGTGCTGACGCGGGTCCCGTTCATCAGGATCCGCGCGGAGGATTTGCCCGCGCCGCCGATGATCGGGGCGACTTTGACGCCGATTTTCGCCATATCCGTTGTGCTGGCAATCGCTGCGACGCCCATTGTGTCGAGAAAAGAACGGCGCATGATGCCGAGCACGTCGTCGGGGATGTCTTTGAGCGTCAGACCAGCGGCGAACTCGGCGAAGGATGGGTCCATTTAGCTGTCCTTGCGGCTCCGCGCGGAGAGGCGGGGGAGCATGGCGGAGAAATCTTTTCCCCGTCCGCCTTCCGTTTCGACGAAGGTTTTGTAAAGCGCTGTGGCGGCGGCGCCCATGGGCGTATCTGCGTCCACGGCCTCGGCGGCTATTTGGCTCAGGTTCAGGTCTTTGAGCATGAGTTCGGCCGCAAAGCCGGGGATATAATCGTTGTCCGCAGGGGATTTGGGGCCGATATTCGGGGCGGGGCAATAGGCATTCATCGACCAGCTGGACCCTGACGAGGTCGAGACCACGTCAAACATGGCTTGGCGGTCGAGCCCCAATTTGTCGGCCAGAACGAAGGCCTCGCAGGTGGCGATCATGGTGACGCCAAGGATCATGTTGTTGCAGATTTTCGCGGCTTGGCCATTGCCGGACGGGCCGCAATGCACGGCCTTTTGGCCCATGATATCGAAGAGGGGTTTGGCGGCGGTGAAAGCGGCGTCAGAACCGCCAGCCATGAAGGTGAGCGTGCCTGCCGTGGCGCCGCCGATTCCGCCTGAGACTGGGGCGTCAACGGAAAGAAGGCCTGCGCTTTCAGCGGCTTGGGCGACGGCTCTAGCGGAGTCCACATCGACGGTTGAGCAGTCGAGGTGGAGCGCGCCTGATGTCATCGCCGGGTGAATTTCGGCGGCGACGCTGCGCAGGATTTCGCCGTTTGGCAACATTGTAATGACGAGCTCGGCATCTTTGGCGGCCGCTGCGGCGCAGGTCGCGAGCGGAATGCCCTCGGGCTTTGCGGCCATGTCAAAACCTGTCACCTCGTGGCCTGCCTTGATGAGGTTCGCGGCCATTGGCGCGCCCATATTTCCTAGCCCGATAAACCCAATTTTCATATTTTTGCTCCAGAAAGGTCGAGTGTTGCCGCGCCTAAAGGCGCGATCATTTTGAGGATGTCGTCTGCGGTGGCGACACGCCATTTGGGTGCGCGGTCGCGGTCGATGATGGCGGCGCGGATGCCTTCGATGAAGTCGGCTTCTGCGACGGCGCGGTACGTGAAGCGGTATTCCATCTCAAGGGCCGCTTCGATTGTGCCTGCGTCGCGGGCCGCTTGGATGATGGTGATTGCGGCGCCCATGGCAAGGGGCGAGTTGCGGTCCATGAGTTTGCGGGCGTGGGCAAGTGGAGGCGCATTTGTGAGTCTGGCGTAAATGTCGCCGAGGGTTTTGCCCGCGAATGCGGTGTCGATGTCCGCTTGCCAGTTAGCGAGGCGGGCGGGTGGCTGCATCGTTGATTTGATCAATGAGGTGTCGCCTGAAGCGAGTAGGGTTGATTTGAGGGTATCCCATTCGTCTTGTGGGACAAAATAATCGGCGAAGCCCGCGAAAATGGCGTCGCTTGCATCCATGCGGTCGCCTGTAAGGCCGAGGTAAGTGCCTGTAAAACCGGGCGCTTTGGCAAGCAAAAGTGACCCACCGACGTCTGGGATGAGGCCGATAGTAACTTCAGGCATGGCGATTTGGCTGGTTTCGCAAACGATGCGGTGGTTGGCATGGCAGCCGATACCAACGCCGCCGCCCATGGTGAAACCGTGAAGGAAAGAGACGGTGGGCTTGGGGGAGTTGGCGATTTTGGCGTTGAGGCGGTACTCGTCGCGCCAGAATTTCCGACCATAAGAGAGGTCGCCCGTTTGGCCGCTTTTGTACATGTCGGCGATGTCGCCGCCTGAGCAGAAGGCGCGTTCACCTGCGCCGTCGATGAGGATGAGTTGGACTGTGTCGTCGGTGCACCATGCGTCCAGTGTCGCTTCGATTTGGAGGCACATCTCGTAGGTAAGGGCGTTGAGTGCTTGCGGGCGGTTGAGGGTGATGTGGCCCGCGCGGCCCGTTTTGCGAATGATGAGATCGGTCATTTTTTCAGCATATGTCTGGCGGTGATGAGGCGCATGATTTCGTTGGTGCCTTCGAGGATTTGGTGGACGCGCAGGTCGCGGACGATTTTCTCGATGCCGTAGTCGGCGAGGTAGCCGTAGCCCCCGTGCAGTTGGAGGCATTGGTCCGCGACCTCGGAGCCTGTTTCGGTGCAAAGCTTTTTTGCCATGGCGCAATATGCGGTAGCGTCGTGCGCATTTGTATCGAGTTTCCATGCGGCTTGGCGCAGGAAAGTGCGGGCAGATTCCAGTGCGATATTCATGTCGGCGAGGCGGAATTGGAGTCCTTGGAATTGGTCGATGGGATGTCCAAAGGCGTGGCGTTCGGACATATAGGTCAGGGTTTGGTCGAGCGCGGATTGGGCGGCGCCGATGGAGCAGGCGGCGATATTGAGCCGACCGCCATCGAGACCTTTCATCGCGTATGTGAACCCCCTTCCGAGGTCTCCGAGCATGTTGCCATCGGGTATGTTCGCATTGTCCAAGTTGACTTGGCGTGTGGGTTGCGATTTCCAGCCCATTTTTTCCTCTAGACCGCCGAAAGTGAGCCCCTCCGTGCCGTCCTCAACCACAAATGCGCTGATGCCTTTCGGGCCGATTTCGCCAGTCCGTGCCATGACGATATAGGCGTCCGAGTAACCGCCGCCAGAGATGAAGGCTTTGGTCCCTGTGAGGCCGAAACCTGTGTCGGTTTGTGTGGCACGGGTTTTGAGTGCGGCTGCGTCAGAGCCTGAATTGGGTTCGGTAAGGCAGTAGGAGAGCACGGTTTCCATTGAAATTGCGCGGGGCAGAACGCGGGATTTCAGATCGTCTGATCCATAGTCATCGATCATTTTCGCGCACATATTGTGGATCGAAAGGAAGGCCGCGACGGAAGCGCAAGAGGCGGATAAAGCCTCGAAAACGAGGGTCGCGTCGAGGCGGGATAGATTTGTGCCGCCGCTATCTTCGGAGACGTAAAGACCGCCGAATCCCAAGTCCGCGAGTTGTGGCCAGAGAGTTTTGGGGATGGTGCCTTGAGCCTCCCAATCGCGGGCATGGGGCGCGATATGCGCGGCACCAAAGGCCTTTGCCATATCGAAAATGGCGGTTTGTTCTTCGGAGAGGGCGAAATCCATGGCGGTCTCCTTTGGGAAATGAACGTTTGTTCATATATTAGCGGAGGCCGCGCATCTCGTCATCAGAAATGCGCGGCCTTTGGCTGGATTATTCCATCGGTTTGAAGTTGAACTCGCCGCCGTCTTTGATGCCTGAGGGCCAGCGGGAGGTGATGGTTTTGGTCCGTGTATAGAACTTGAACGCATCAGGGCCGTGTTGGTTCAGGTCGCCGAAGGCCGATTTTTTCCAGCCGCCAAAGGTGTGGTAGGCGAGCGGCACGGGGATCGGCACGTTGATCCCGATCATGCCGACGTTGACGCGGTTCGCAAAGTCACGCGCGGTGTCGCCGTCGCGGGTGTAGATCGCGGTGCCGTTGCCGTATTCGTGCGACATAGCCAGACCGAGCGCCTCTTCGTAAGAGCCTGCGCGGATTGTGGAAAGCACGGGGCCGAAGATCTCTTTTTTGTAGATGTCCATGTCGGGGGTCACGTTGTCAAAGAGGTGCGGGCCGACGAAAAAGCCGTCTTCATAACCTTGCAGCGAGAAGTTGCGGCCATCCACGACGAGGGTTGCGCCTTGTTCCACGCCTGATTCGACGAGCTTGAGGATGTTGGCCTTGGCTGCTGCGGTGACGACGGGGCCGTAGTCTACGTCTTTGCCTGAAGTGTAAGGGCCGACTTTAAGCGCTTCGATGCGCGGGATCAGCTTGGCGATCAGGCGGTCTGCGGTTTCTTCGCCGACGGGCAGGGCCACGGAGATTGCCATGCAACGCTCGCCAGCAGCACCGTAGCCTGCGCCGATCAGCGCGTCGGCAGCTTGATCAAGGTCGGCGTCGGGCATGATGATCATGTGGTTTTTCGCACCACCGAAACACTGCACGCGCTTGCCGTTGGAACAGCCGCGACCATAGATGTATTCGGCGATGGGAGTTGAGCCAACAAAGCCTACGGATTGGATGACAGGGTGGTCAAGGATCGCGTCGACGGATTCCTTGTCGCCGTTGACGACTTGCAGGATGCCTTTGGGTAAGCCTGCTTCTTCCATCAATTCGGCCAGCATGAGCGGAACGGAAGGGTCGCGCTCGGAAGGCTTGAGGATGAAGGCATTGCCGCACGCGATGGCGGGCGCAAACATCCACATCGGGATCATGGCGGGGAAGTTGAAGGGCGTGATGCCTGCACAGACGCCAAGCGCTTGCTTCATCGAATACATGTCGATGCCGGGGCCTGCGCTATCGGTGAAATCACCTTTCAGCAGCTCAGGTGCGCCGATGCAATATTCGACGACTTCAAGGCCGCGCTGCACGTCACCTGCGGCGTCGGGGAGGGTCTTGCCATGCTCGCGGGAGAGGGCCTCGGCCAATTTATCCATATTGTCGTTCAAGAGGCCTACGAATTTCATCATCACGCGCGCGCGGCGTTGTGGGTTGACGGCGGCCCATGCGGGTTGGGCGGCGGCGGCGGCCTGAACTGCGATGTCCATCTCGGCGGCGTTTGCGAGCGGCACTTTTGCCTGCACTTCGCCTGTGGCGGGGTTGTAGACGTCGGCAAAGCGGCCTGATGTGCCTTTGACGTGGGCGCCGTTGATATAGTGGGAAAGCTCTTGCATGGGGTGTCCTCCGATTGGTTTGGGTTACAATAGGCTTGCGAATTTGTGTGTAACAGGGGCAATGTGTCAAAATCATTTTGCAGAATTGTAGGTATGCCGATGAACTGGGACGACATGCGGGTGTTTTTGGCGGTGGCGCGGGCTGAGGGGCTGACGGCAGCAGCACCGGTGTTGAAGATGGACCCCGCGACGTTGGGCAGGCGGGTGGCGCGGTTGGAGGCGAGCATTGGCGGAGCATTGTTTGTGAAATCGCCGCAAGGATATACGTTGACCAGTCTGGGCGAGCGGATGCGTGATTATGCGGGCGAGGCGGAAGCTGCATTGGCGCAAGCGGTCGAGATCGGGCAGGGGCCAGCCTCTGGACTTTCAGGGCAAGTGCGGATTGGTGCGCCTGATGGGGTCGCGAATTTTCTGTTGCCGCAGGTCTGTGCCACTATCCAACGCGAGAACCCGGATTTGGAGGTGCAGATTTTGGCCTTGCCGCGTGTAGTGAACCTGTCGCGGCGCGAGGCGGATATGGCGATCACTGTCAGCCCGCCTGTCGCGGGACGACTGACGGTGCAAAAGGTGACGGACTATCAGCTGCATCTGGCGACACGTCGGGATGCGGTGCCAGTCAAAAGGCTCGCGGACCTGAAGGGGCGGCCGATTGTGGGTTATATACCCGATATGATCTTTGATAAGGAATTGGATTACTTGGGGAATTTGGGCGCGGACGGTGTGCAGCTTGCGTCCAATTCCGTGGCCGTGCAGATGCAGATGGTGCGCCATGCGGGCGTGGGGATTGTGCATGATTTCGCGCTGCCGTCGGTGCCAGAATTGACGCGGGTGCTGGTGGATCAGATTGCGTTGAAGCGCTCGTTTTATCTTGTCAGGCATGCGTCGGATCGGTCGTCGGCGCGGTTGTCGGGCTTTGCCGACGCGTTAATGACGGGGATGCGTGCTGAAGTTGCGGCTTTGGAGGCGCAAGCGTGCTTGACAGATGCGCCTTTGATTTGAGACAGTTAAAAGACGGACCCCCGCATATATAGGAGCGCGTCAATGATTGTATCCCAAATTTTGAAGTCTAAGGCCGATTTTGGCGTGATTTCTGTGAAGGCTGACGCGTCGGTCTCGGAGGCTGTGGGGATATTGTCAGAGAAACGGATCGGGACGGTTGTGGTGTCGAACGATGGCACATCCCTTGATGGTATTTTGTCTGAGCGCGATATCGTTCGCGAGATGGGCCGTCGCGGCGTGGCTTGCCTTGCCGAGCCGGTCAGCGCGATTATGACGGCAAAGCTGATCACTTGTTCGCCGGGCGACAGCGCCGATAAGGTCTTGGAAATGATGACTGAAGGCCGGTTTCGCCATCTGCCAGTGATGGAGAATGGCGCGATGGTCGGGCTGATTTCCATCGGGGATGTGGTAAAAGCGCGCCTGTCAGAGCTTTCGATGGAAAAGGATGCGCTTCAAGGGATGATCATGGGTCACTGACCCTTGCATTCTGTTGCGCAATAATGTTGCGTGCGCCTAACTATCTGAATCGATGAGGTGCGCCATGCGCGTAGGACTATACCCCGGTACGTTTGACCCTGTGACAAATGGCCATCTGGATATCATTCGCCGTGGCTGCACGCTTGTAGATCGTTTGGTGATCGGCGTGGCGATCAACCGTGACAAGGGGCCGTTGTTTAGCCTTGAGGAGCGGGTCGCGATGGTCGAGGCCGAGTGCGTGCCGCTTGGCGCGGCAGTTGGCTGCGAGGTTGTCGTGCATCCGTTCGAGAACCTGCTGATCAACTGCGCCCGCGATGTGGGGGCGAATGTTATCATTCGCGGCCTGCGGGCTGTTGCCGACTTTGAGTATGAGTTTCAGATGGTTGGCATGAACCGCTCGATGGATAACTCGATCGAGACGGTGTTTTTGATGGCTGATGCCAAGAACCAAGCCATCGCGTCGAAGCTCGTGAAAGAGATTGCACGGCTTGACGGGGATGTGTCGAAGTTTGTGCCCGCTTCGGTCAAAGCGACCTTGCTCGCGAAGCTGAAGTCTTAGGAATAAGCCGCAAAGCTATTGACCCGTGCCGCATCGGCGCGGGAGATGTCGCAGCCGCGGTGTGATACGGATTTGCCGCGCAGGAACGTGACGATTGTGCGGAGTGTGGTCGTGATTTTCATCGGAATGTCCAAAAATTAGGCGGTTTAGATACGGCCCGCCTACGCTCCTTGGCGTGAGCCTTCAAATGCTCAATTGGACTACCCGCAATGCGTCTGGCGCATAGGCACAAAAAAGCCGGCCTCGATGGGCCGGCGATTTCGTTAGATTTCCGAATGATTATATGAGTTTACCCATCGCAACCGCGGTGTCGCTCATGCGGTTGGAGAAGCCCCATTCGTTGTCGTACCATGTCAGAATGCGAACCATGGTGCCGTCGAGTACCTTGGTTTGGTCAAGGTGGAAGATCGAAGAATGCGGGTCGTGGTTGAAGTCTGTGGACACGTTTGGCAGGTCTGTGTAGCCAAGGATGCCTTTGAGTGGACCGTTTGTAGCGGCTTCGACGATGGCTGCGTTGATTTCCTCAACGGTTGTCGCGCGGGAGGCCTCGAATGTGAGGTCAACAACTGAGACGTTTGGTGTCGGCACGCGGATAGCCACGCCGTCGAGTTTGCCGTTCAGTTCCGGCAGCACGAGGCCAACAGCCTTAGCCGCACCAGTGGATGTCGGGATCATGGACAAGGCCGCCGCACGTGCGCGGTAGAGGTCTTTGTGCATGGTGTCCAATGTTGGCTGGTCGCCGGTGTAGGAGTGGATCGTTGTCATAAAGCCTTTGGTGATGCCAACGGCGTCGTTGAGAACTTTGGCAACAGGGGACAGGCAGTTGGTTGTGCATGACGCGTTGGAGACGACGATATCGTCTTTGGTCAATGTCTTGTCGTTCACGCCGTAAACGATTGTTTTGTCTGCGTCTTTGCCTGGTGCAGAGATCAGCACCCGCGAAGAGCCGTTGTCGAGGTGTGCTTGGCAGGCCTCTTTGGATGTGAAGATACCTGTGCATTCCATCACGACGTCGACGTCAGACCAAGGCAGGTCGGCAGGGTTACGGATGGCTGTCACGCGGATCGGACCACGGCCAACGTCGATGGTGTCATCGGTTGTTGTCACGGTTGCTGGAAAACGGCCATGAACAGAATCAAAACGCAGCAGGTGCGCGTTTGTTTCAACTGGACCCAGATCGTTGATCGCGATGACTTCGATATCTGTGCGACCGCTTTCGATGATGGCACGCAGAACATTGCGCCCGATACGACCGAAACCGTTGATTGCTACTTTGACTGCCATGACGCCGTCTCCTGAAAAATGTGAAGCATGGGGATAAACCCACTGTTGGCGCTAACATTGCGATTTCTGGCGAAAGGTCAACCTCTCGCGGTATCAAAAAAGCGGGGGTTAGCGCCAAATGGCCAGCTTACTGATTAAAAACAGCAGCCCGCGCATGGCGTGGATTATGACATCCCACTGGAACACAAAGTGATCGAGCACGAAAAAGACGATGATGAAGAGTCCAAGCCAGAATGCGATCATATTTGTCATGGTCGCAGCCTATGCGGGGATAGGGGGTTTGCCTAGTGCAGCAAACGCCCCATGACGGAGGCAACGTCGGCCATGCGTGCCGAAAATCCCCATTCGTTGTCGTACCATGCCAGCACGCGCACTGTGCGCCCGCCGACGACCTTGGTTTGGTCTGGGGCAAAGATACAGGATTGGGTGGTGTGGTTGAAGTCGATGGAGACTTTGGCCTCGTCGTCATAGGCGAGCACGGAGCGCATGTTGCCGTTTGCGGCTTCTGCGATGATGGCATTGACCTCGGCTGCGGTAACGGAGCGCGCGGCCTCGAATGTCAGATCAACGGCGGAGACGTTTGGCGTGGGCACGCGCATTGCGGTGCCGTCGAGTTTGCCTGCGAGTTCGGGGAGGACTTCGCCCAAGGCTGCGGCGGCACCTGTGGACGTCGGGATCATGGCCATGGCCGCAGCGCGGGCGCGGTAGAGGTCGTCGTGGCGGCGGTCGAGCGTTGGCTGGTCGCCTGTGTAGCTGTGGATCGTCGTCATGATGCCGCGCTCGATCCCGATGGTGTCGTTGAGGACTTTGGCAAGGGGCGCAAGGCAGTTGGTGGTGCAAGAGCCGTTGGAGATCATGCGCTCGTTTGCGAGCATATCGCGGTGGTTGACGCCGTAGACTACGGTGCGGTCAACGTTTTTGGCGGGGGCTGAGATCAAAACTTTTTTCGCGCCCTGGCGCAGGTGCACGTCAGCTTTTAGGCCGTCGTTGAATTTACCCGTACATTCGAGGACGATATCGCAGCCTGTCCAATCCAGCTCTTCGGGATTGTAGGTGGACATTACGTCAATCGGGCCACGGCCCAGATCCATGGTTTTGTCTTTGACGGTGATCGGCGAGCCGAAGCGGCCATGCACGGAGTCGTATTTTAAAAGGTGCGCGTTGGTGGCGATGGGGCCCGTCGCGTTTATTTTGACGACTTGCACGTCGTTACGCGCGGCCTCTGTGATATAGGCCAAGGTGCAGCGTCCGATACGACCAAATCCGTTGATCCCGATAGTGACTGTCATGGCGATACCCTCATAGATGCGATTCCGTTACGGGTTCTATGTCAAATGGGCGTGCAGGCGGGAAGGATTAATGCAAAATTTGCCAATATGTTAGCGTTAAAAGGTGGGCTTTGTTGCTGGTGGCGCTAACGGTTTGCGATAACATTGGTGTTCGACATTGCTGTAGGTTGTAGTAGAGCTGTGGCGAGATTTGAGGAGAGAGTGATGAGCGGATTATTGGCCCTGCTGGACGATGTGGCGGCGATTGCGAAGGTCGCGGCGAGTTCTATCGATGACATTGCGGGGATGACCGCAGAGGCGGGCACGAAAACGGCGGGCATTGTGATTGATGATGCCGCTGTGACGCCGACCTATGTGCAGGGGTTCAAAGCCGAGCGCGAATTGCCGATCATTTGGAAGATCACCAAGGGATCGTTTTTCAACAAGCTGGTAATTTTACTCCCTGTTGCGATGTTGATGAATGCCTTTGCGCCATGGCTGGTGACACCGCTTTTGATGATCGGCGGGGCATATCTGTGCTTTGAAGGGGCAGAAAAGGTCGTGCATGCTTTTGCGCCCCATGCTGATGCGCATATCGAGGCGGATTTCGCGGTGGGTGACCCCGTGCATCTGGAAGAGGCCCGTGTAAAGGGCGCGATCAAGACGGATTTTATCCTCTCGGCAGAGATTATGACGATCTCTCTGGCGGCGATCCCTGCGGCGACGTTCTGGCTTGAGGCAGCAACCTTGGCTGTTGTGGGTATCGCGATCACGACCGTAGTTTACGGATCGGTCGCCCTCATCGTGAAGGCGGATGATGTGGGCCTATGGCTGGCGCGCACTGCGCGGACGGCGGCGGGCCGAGGCTTTGGCCGTGGTTTGGTGCAAGGTATGCCGAAGTTTTTGAAGGTGTTGTCGGTTGTTGGGACCGGTGCGATGTTGTGGGTTGGCGGCTCGATTATCTTGCACGGGCTGGAGGTCACGCATGTGTGGGCGGCACCTTATGAGGCGATCCATCACATGGCGGAAACAGTGGCGTCAAAAGTGTCTGATGCTTGGAAAGGATCTGTGAGCTGGGCTGTGACGGCTGTGGCGGATGGTGTTGTCGGGTTCGGGATCGGGCTGCTGCTCATCCCGATTGTGACGCGGTTTTTTGGGCTTTTCGCCAAGGCATAAAAAATTGGGGCGCAGTGAACTGCGCCCCAATCCGGGATGGGTTGGAACCCCTTCTGTTTAGGTGAGAAGCGACTTCACTTGGGCTGCTACGTTGGCCGCGGTGATGCCGAACTTCTCGAACAGGGTCTCGGCTGGTGCGGATGCGCCGAAGCTATCCATGCCGACGAAGGCTGCTTTCTTGGCGGCACCGCGCTCTGCGCACAGGAACCGTTCCCAGCCCATTTTCACGCCAGCTTCGACAGCGACGCGCACGGGGCCTGCGGGCAGCACGCGCTTGCGGTAGGCTTCGTCTTGCTCAAGGAACAACTCGTGGCACGGCATGGACACAACACGTGTGCCGATGCCCTCGGACTGTAGCAAGTCACGTGCGGCGAGAGCGATCTCGACTTCGGAGCCTGTGGCCATGATGATCGCTTGGCGTTTGCCATCCGCGTCGGCCAAGATGTAACCGCCCTGTGCTGTCAGGTTCTTGACCTTATGCTCGGTGCGCACAGTTGGCAGGTTTTGGCGGGAGAGACACAGCACGGAGGGGGTGCTTGTAGATGTCAGGGCCAGTTCCCAAGCCTCGGCTGTTTCCACGGTATCCGCAGGGCGGAAGACGTGGGTGTTTGGCGTGGCACGCATCATGGCGAGATGCTCGACGGGTTGGTGTGTTGGGCCGTCTTCGCCAAGGCCGATGCTGTCGTGGGTCATCACATAGGTCACAGGCACGCCCATGAGCGCAGACAGGCGCATCGCACCGCGTGCGTAGTCGGTGAAGCACATGAATGTGCCGCCGTAAGCGCGCGCGCCGCCGTGCAGCGCCATGCCGTTCATCGCGGCTGCCATGCCATGCTCGCGCACGCCGTAGTAGATGTAGCGGCCGCTCCGCGTGTCGGGGTGGAAGACGCCCATGTCACCGGTTTTGGTGTTGTTGGAGCCTGTCAGGTCCGCAGAGCCGCCGATGGTCTCAGCCATGATCGGGTTGATCACTTTAAGCGCTTCTTCGGAGGATTTCCGAGTTGCGTATTTCGGCGCTGTCTCGGATGCGTTTTTCTTGAACGCGCGGATCGCCGCAGAGAGCTTTTTCGGGGCCTCGCCAGCGTAGGCGCGGGTGAATTCCGCTTGCTTGGTGCCTGAGAGTTTCGCGAAACGGTCTTCCCATGCTGCGCGTGTTGCGGCACCGCGTGCGCCGATAGCTTCCCACTGGGATTTCACGTCTGCTGGCACGTTAAAGGAGCCTGCTGGCCAGCCGTAGAGTTCCTTGGTTGCCGCCATTTGCGCAGCATCTGTCAAGGCGCCGTGGCCTTTAGAGGTGTCTTGTGCTGCGTGGCCAAGCGCGATGTGGGTTTTGCACGCGATCATGGATGGGCGTGGGTCGTTTTTGGCGGCTGCAATGGCTGCGTCGATGGCGACTGGATCGTGGCCGTCGATTTCTTGCACGTGCCAGCCAGAGGCCGCGAAGCGCATTGGTTGGTTGGTTTTGTCGGCGATATCAACGGTGCCGTCGATGGTGATGTTGTTGTTGTCCCACATCACAACGAGGTGGCCGAGCTCTTGCATACCCGCAAGACCGATGGCCTCTTGAGAGACGCCTTCCATCAAGCAGCCGTCGCCAGCGATCACATATGTGAAGTGATTGACGATGTTCTTGCCGTAACGCGCGCGCTGGATTTCTTCAGCAATCGCGAAACCGACGGAGTTGGCGATACCTTGGCCGAGCGGGCCAGTGGTTGTCTCAATGCCGCGGGCGTGGCCGTATTCTGGGTGGCCTGCTGTTTTCGCACCCCACTGGCGGAAGTTCTTGATCTCTTGCAGCGTGATGTCCTCGTAGCCTGTGAGATACATCAGGGAATAGAGCAACATGGAGCCGTGGCCCGCAGACAAGATGAACCGATCACGATCAGCCCAGTTTGGGGCCTTGGGATCAAAGTTCAGGTGCTTTTCAAACAGAACGGTCGCAACGTCGGCCATACCCATTGGCATACCGGAGTGGCCGGAGTTGGCGGCAGCGACAGCATCAAGGGTCAGCGTGCGGATCGCGGCGGCTTTCATCCAATGATCAGGGTGAGCGGAGCGGAGTTGAGCGATATCCAAAGCAAATGTCCTTTATTGGGGCTTTTAAGAGCAGTTGCGTGCCTCAATAGCAGGGCCGACACTAAGTTCAAGCGTGTCTGTAGGCCTCAGGCGGGGCATTTTGGCTCTTTGAGCAGCAAGGTCGGGCTTGTTTGATGGCGAGCCTTCGGGTGCTGTCGCGTTTGAATTCAACGTCCATCGCGAAAGTATCGTCGCCGCTGGGCTCATAAAGCTGCTCAAAGTGCCGATGGATTTTCTTGAGGAGCGAGACAAGCGTCATCAGATCGATGTGGCTTACGGCGGTGTCGCGGTCGGGGGGAATGCCTTAAGGAGATCGGGGCGTTTCGTGGCGTCTTGAAAGTCGGGGTCTGCCTGCATGTTTTGTAGGACGTCATAGAGGCCGTATGCTGTCATAAAGTTACGGTAGAACGAGAACGGAACGGCCTCACCAAAAGGCGCACAGGCTGGCCGGTGCAGATTTTGACCAGCGGATGTTGCGCTACATTTCGCAAGTAAGCGTTCGCGATGTTGTTTTGCTGGGTGCGCAGGTTCACATGCGAGAGCGGCATTTGGGCTGCGCTAATGACGCCTGCCACCGAGGGCAGGTCGTCGGGTGCAAATAATCGCAATATCCCAATGGTTTCAGCTGAATTCGGCGGACTGTTAGCCACTCCTTCGAAAATCTCGGAAGGGAAATCGTGCGGACAGATTGGGCGGCATAGACACCTGTGTTGTCGTTGGGCCGTTGGTAATTGTCTTAGGTGACGATGGAGACTGCACGGCGCTGGTGCGTGATCGCGGGATCAGCATTGTCGATATCAATGTCCACTCAAAAACACCCAAGACCCTTTGCCTCTTGTTCCGCTTAAGTGTTTCATATCGTTGGCAGCGTCCGAATTTGCGGGCGGAGCGAGGATGACATAGGCTATGAGCAATTAGGACGATTCGTATTGTAGGGGCCGCGTAAAGCTGTCTTCTGCGGAATTGGACAAAAGACGACGTCTCACATGGCGATAAGAAGGACGGGCATATGAGTGAAATTGATGCGTTAGAAGGCCGGATTGCCGCAGCTCTTGACCGTATTGGTGCGGGTGTTGCTCAGCTTAGCAAGGCCGCGCCTGAGGGTGCTGATGACAGCGAAGCATTGCGCGCCCAGTTGCGGGAAGAGCGCGACGCAAATGCGCAGCTCGAAGAGCGCGTGCGTGCCCTGAAGGATCGTCAAGAAAACAACATTTCCCACCTTGAAGAACGCGTTGAGAAGCAAGCCTCGGCTTTGGCAGCGATTGAGGCCGAGTTGCACCGTTTGCGGGCATCCAATGCCGATCTGCGTGAGTTGAATGCACAGTTACGTAGTGCGGCGGCAGATGGGGCGGCTTCGCCCGAGTTGATCAACCGCGCCACGATTGCCGAAGTTGAGGCGCTAGAGGCCCAGCGTGCGGCGGATGTGGCCGAGATGGATGCGATCTTGTCCGAGTTGAAACCATTGGTTGAGGAGGCCTAATCATGCCCCACGTCGAAATCACAATCGGTGGTCGGAATTTTGAAGTTGCGTGTCAGGATGGCGAGGAGCATTTCTTGCATTCCGCAGCCGCTATGCTTGATGTCGAAGCGCAGCATTTGGCGGGCCAAGTGGGCCGTATCACTGAGGCACGGATGTTGTTGATGGCGGGCTTGATGCTAGCCGATAAGACTGCGGGACTTGAGGATAAAGTCAAAGAATCCGACGGTAAAATGGCGCAGCTTCAGGCGCGGATCGATATGGTGGAATCCCGTCCTGCGGAACGTTTGGAAGTACCCGTTATTCCTGCATCGGTCACCGATACACTGGCCGAACTGGCCGCACGTGCCGAGGCGATGGCAGATCAGGTTGAGAGCCGCGCTGAGGGTTAAGTCTTTGACAGACACAAAAAAAGGGCCGATCACCGTGAAGGTGATCGGCCCTTTTTTCGTAAGTGGGCTTAACCGTTCGCTTCGCGGATTTTGTCGGCTGCCGCTTTGTCGAAGGCCACGCCGTTGTCTGTAAAGAGGGTGTCGAGTTCGCCTGAGAGGGTCATCTCTGTGATGATGTCGCAGCCGCCGACGAATTCGCCTTTGACATAAAGCTGTGGCACGGTTGGCCAGTCGGAATAGTCCTTGATGCCTTGGCGGATTTCTTCGTCGGCCAAAACGTTCACGTCGGCAAATTCAACGCCCATGAAGTTCAACACGCCAGCGACGCGCGACGAGAAGCCACACTGCGGCATGGATTTGGTGCCTTTCATGAAAAGCACGACGTCATTGGTGGTGACTGTTTGTTTGATTGTGTCTGCGACTGTCATGGTTATTTCTTCTTTCTCTTGTTGGAAGGCACAAAGCCCTTAGCATAAGTCTGTGGGTCGCTGGTGACGCGGTAAGGGCGCGAGGCATCTTGATTCCCACGTCCGAACCCCAGATCGACCACACCCATCAGCTGGTCATTCGAACCAGGTTCGGCTCCCCGCGGTGCGCGACCATATTGCAACCTACGCTGATCTGACTTGATAATGCCGCGGATCCCAAGGACAAAAACTACGAAGACAATCACGGCGAGACCGATTTGCATCTCTGCCCCAGTCCAGCAAAGCCAGTCTGGTGTTGTGGGGTCGCAGCCTTCGTTCATGCTGGCGCTTTGGTTGTGAGCGCCAATGCGTGGAGTTCGCCTTGGCTGCCGTCCATTTTGCCCTTGAGGGCCGCATAGACAGCGCGTTGTTGTTGCACACGGTTTTTGCCTGCAAAGCTTGCGTCGATCACTTCAGCTGCGAAATGTGCGCCGTCGTCGCCTTGCACCGAGATTTGTGCGTTCGGGAATTCTGCGCGGAGCAGTGTTTCGATCTCATGGGCTGTGATGGGCATGTCAAAAACCTCTGGCTGTTTGATCCACATTTAGGCGCGCCACGGTCATTGGACAAGTGGCGCGCTGTTGTTTGGTTTAGGCCACCGCGTCTTGGAACGCAGAGCGGAAGGTTGCGGCAAGCGGGGCCAATGGTGCGGAGTGGTTGCCGAAGGAGACCTGATCGCCGCCGACTTTGCCGACCATTGCGAGTGGCACGCCAGCTTGGCCTGCTGCGACCATGAGCGCGTCGGCCATATCGAGGTTGCAGGCAATGAGGTAGCGGGCTTGGTCCTCGCCAAAGAGGGTAGGCGTATCCTCCGCGTCGATTTTGAAGCCAATACCTGCCGCTTCGGCCATCTCGAAGGCTGCGAGCGCGAGGCCGCCGTCGGAGAGATCGGTGCAGGCGCGGATAAGCTGGTGGTTGGCGCGAATGAAGTCGCCGTTACGCTTTTCAGCGGCAAGGTCGACGTGTGGAGCGTCGCCTTCGGCGCGACCGTAGACTTCTGCGAGGATTGCAGATTGGCCGAGGTGGCCCTGTGTTTCGCCCACAAGCAATAGAACGTGGCCATCGCGGATTTGGCCTGTGATCATGAGGTCAGGGTGAGCGATGATGCCGACTGCGCCGATTGTTGGGGTCGGCAGGATACCTTTGCCGTCGGTCTCGTTGTAGAGCGAGACGTTGCCCGAGACGATTGGCATATCGAGCGCGATGCAAGCTTCGCCGATCCCCTGAATAGCGCCGACGAATTGGCCCATGATTTCAGGCTTTTCAGGGTTGCCGAAGTTCATGTTGTCGGTGGTCGCAAGCGGTGTTGCGCCCACGGCTGTCAGGTTGCGGTAGGCTTCCGCCACAGCTTGCTTGCCGCCCTCGACGGGGTTCGCCTTGACGTAGCGCGGGGTCACGTCGGAGGTGAAGGCCAGAGATTTATCGGTGCCGTGAACGCGCACGATGCCAGAGCCAGCGCCGGGTGTGCGGGCTGTGTCGCCCATGACCTGTTGGTCGTATTGCTCGTAGACCCACTGTTTGCCTGCGTAGTTCGGGCTGCTTATCAGAGCGTTCAGGCCATCAATCGGGTTCACGCCGACGACGTCACCCAAGGGGGCGGCGGCAGGTGTTGGCACCCACGGGCGGTCGTATTCCGGCGCAGAGCCGGAGAGCGTCGCGAGAGGCAGGTCGGCCTTGACCACGTTGTTGTGCATCACGAGGAAACGGTCCTCGGCGATGGTTTCGCCCACAATGGCAAAGTCGAGATCCCATTTGACGAAAACGGCGCGCGCTTCGGCCTCGAGTTCTGGCTTGAGGACCATAAGCATACGCTCTTGGCTTTCCGACAGCATCATTTCGTAGGCGGTCATGTTGAGTTCGCGCTGGGGAACCTTTTCGAGGTCAAGGCGCACGCCGAGGCCGCCCTTATCGCCCATTTCCACGGCAGAGCAGGTCAGACCAGCAGCGCCCATGTCCTGAATCGAGATCACGGCGCCTGTGGCCATCAATTCAAGCGTCGCTTCCATCAGACGCTTTTCGGTGAACGGGTCACCAACTTGGACGGTTGGGCGCTTGTCCTCAATGGTATCGTCGAATTCGGCCGACGCCATTGTTGCGCCGCCAACACCGTCGCGGCCTGTTTTCGCGCCGAGGTAGACGACGGGCATGCCGACGCCAGAAGCTGCGGAGTAGAAGATTTTGTCGGTGTCGGCGAGGCCGGCGGCGAAGGCGTTCACGAGGCAGTTTCCGTTATAAGCGGGGTCAAAGCGGACCTCGCCGCCGATTGTGGGCACGCCAAAGCAGTTGCCGTAACCGCCAACGCCTGCGACCACACCGTTCACGAGTTGGCGGGTTTTGTGGTGGCTTGGTTCACCGAAAGAGAGAGAGTTCATTGCGGCGATAGGACGTGCGCCCATGGTGAACACGTCGCGCAAGATGCCGCCGACGCCCGTGGCTGCCCCTTGGTAGGGTTCGATGTAGGACGGGTGGTTATGGCTTTCCATTTTGAAAACCACACACTGGCCGTCACCGATATCGACGATGCCTGCGTTTTCGCCTGGGCCGCAGATGACCTGCGGGCCGGTCGTGGGCAGGGTGCGCAGCCATTTCTTGGACGACTTATAAGAGCAGTGCTCGTTCCACATGGCCGAGAAAATGCCGAGTTCGGTGAAGGTCGGCTCCCGTCCGATAATCTCTAATATCCGCGCGTATTCGTCAGGCTTGAGGCCATGTGCGGCGATAAGGTCTTCGGTGATGACGGGATCTTGCATTGTGGGCCTCCAGTGCGGTTTGGCTTCTTTTATGCGAGAGCGTGCCTAAGGGAAAGCCGCATTAGGCGCGTAGACTGGCCGAAAAAAGCCTCAGCGCAAAAAAATGCCGGGCACAAGGCCCGGCGAAGTCCAACAGGGAGGTGAAAGAGATGAGCGTGTAAGCATCATCGCCTTCAAGGTTTCAGATAGGGTCGCTTTTTTGACCAATCAAGAAAAAAACAGTTGTGAGTTCTGCATTGCCGTTATGCGTCTAGTGCATAGCGTGTTTTTTGATGCCTATTCAGCGGGCATAATTGGGGTCGCATCGCGAATTTTGCGACGGTGTGCAAAGATTTCTTCTTGGACGAAGTCGCGGAAGATGCTGATCCGTTTTGATTGCCGCAATTCTTCGGGATATGCTAAGAAAACAGGCACTTCGCCTGACTCAAGCTCTGGCAGGACGCGGACCAGATCAGGGAAATCCTCCGTGATATAGTCAGGTAAGACGCCGACACCAAGGCCGTTCAGCACGCCTTGCAATACGCCGAAATAGTTGTTGACGGTAAATGTGCTTGGCACATCGTAGGTGAGGAGGTGTTGCACCAAAGACGAACCTGCCGCGACTTGCGGGGCCGAGAGATTTTGCGAAATCAGGCGGTGGTTGGCGATATCTTCGATGTCATTGAGTGGCGCGCTCTTCTCGAGGTAAGAATGTGATGCATAGAGCCGCATGCGCACAGACATCAGACGTTTGCGGATCAGGTCGGCTTGCGAGGGTTCTTTCATGCGGATCGCGATGTCGGCCTCACGCATGGGGAGGTCAAGGACGCGTTCTTCGAGCATCAGGTCAATCTTAAGATCTGGATATTGCTCGTATAACTTCGGCAGTCGCGGGGCAAGCCAGAGTGTGCCAAACGCCGTTGTGGTCGTCACACGTAATTCGCCAAACACCTCTTCTTCGCTGTCGCGGATGCGAGCAGCGGCGGCTTCAAGGCGCTTGTTCATGGATTTGGTCGCGTCAAACAAAAGTTCGCCCTGTTCAGTAAGAATCAGTCCGCGGGCGTGGCGATGGAAAAGCGTGGTGTTGAGTGATTCTTCGAGTGCGCGAATTTGGCGGCTGACTGCTGATTGAGACAAGTGCAGCGTATCGCCTGCGTGGGTCAGAGACCCCGCATCGGCAACCGCGTGAAATATTCTAAGCTTGTCCCAATCCATTTCGATACTCTCTACACAATGTTAACGCTCGCATTTTGCGAATATTACGCTGAGTTGCGACGATTTTGCAAACGCAACCCTTTGATTTATTTCCTTGGTAGGTCAGCATCTTTGACCTATACTGATAACACGGACATGCTGCCGAGGAGGGCCATCATGACACGTCAGGACATATCACTAAATGATCGTTACGATTTAAATAAATCGCACGTGCTGCTAAATGGCACGCAGGCCCTTGTGCGATTGATGATGATGCAGCGGGCGCGGGATGCGGCGGCAGGACTAAATACGGCAGGATATGTGATGGGGTATCGTGGCTCGCCCTTGGGTGCGGTGGACATGCAGATGACCCGCGCGGCCAAGCAACTTTCCGCCGCTCAGGTCACATTTCAGGCGGGTTTGAACGAAGATTTGGCCGCGACGGCATTGTGGGGCAGTCAGCAGGCCGAGTTGCGTGGCGAGGGCAAATACGACGGCGTGTTTGGGCTGTGGTATGGCAAGGGGCCAGGCGTGGACCGCTCTGGAGACGTTATGCGCCATGCGAATATGGCGGGCACTTCGCCCTATGGTGGAGTGGTCATGGCGATGGGCGATGATCATACGGGCGAAAGCTCGACGACGTTGCACCAGTCTGATTGGGCGATGGTTGATGCCTACATGCCGATTGTTTCGCCTGCGGGCGTGCAAGAGATTATGGACTACGGGCTCTACGCATGGGCGCTGTCGCGGTTTGCGGGTGTTTGGGTTGGCCTGAAGACGATGAAGGACACGATTGAAGTCACGTCGGTGGTGAATGGTGATCCGTTTGCCCAAGAGTTTGTAACGCCTGAATTCCCGATGCCCGAAGGCGGTCTGAATATCCGTCTGGTCGATACGCCGCAGCGGCAAGAGGCGCGAATGATTGATCATAAACGCTTTGCTGCGGAGGCGTTTAGCCGCGCCAATAAGATGGATCAGCGGAAATGGGGCAAGGCGGGGGCTAGGATTGGTTTCGTCGCAGCTGGTAAGAACTGGCTTGATCTGGTGCATGCGCTGGCGCTGCTGGGGATTGATGCGGCGGAGGCCGAAAGGCTGGGTATCACGACCTATAAGGTGGGTCAGGTCTGGCCGCTGGATATGGCATCGTTTCATGACTGGGCCGAAGGGCTTGATCTGGTTGTCGTCGTCGAGGAAAAGCGCAAGCTGATCGAGGTGCAAGTCAAAGAGGCGCTGTTTGATGACACGCGCACGCGGGTTTACGGCTGGCATAAGGGTGACGAGCATTCAGAGGGTAAGCGCGAAGAGGTGTTTCCGACCCGCGCCGATTTGAACCCGATTTGGATTGCTGAAAAGCTGGGTGGGATATTGGTCGAGGAGGGCTGTGGCTCGGATCGCGTGACGGCTGGCCTCGCATCGTTGGCCGAGACCCGCAAGGCCGATAATGCGCCCGAGATCGCGGCGCGGTTGCCGTATTTCTGTTCGGGTTGTCCGCATAATTCATCGACCAAGGTGCCCGAGGGGAGCCGTGCTTATGCAGGGATCGGCTGTCACTACATGGTGCAGTGGATGGACCGCGACACGGTTGGATTTACCCAAATGGGCGGCGAGGGCGCCAATTGGGTTGGCGAGGCGCCGTTCTCGAAGCGCGGCCATGTTTTCCAGAATTTGGGTGACGGGACCTATAACCATTCCGGCGTGCAAGCGATCCGTTTTGCGCTGATGGCGGGGACGACAGTGACCTACAAAATCCTGTTTAACGATGCTGTCGCGATGACGGGTGGTCAAGGAAATGACGGCGGTTTGACGGCTGATCGGATTTGTCGTGAATTGTTAGCAATGGGTGTAAAGACTGTCGCCTTAGTTTATGATAATAAAGAAGAAATAGATTTTTCGCTGTTCCCGACCGGGATTGAACGGTTTGAACGGTCCGAGATGCCACTTGTTCAGGAAAAGATGAGTAAACTCAGCGGTGTATCGGCCATTGTTTATGTGCAAACTTGTGCCGCTGAAAAACGGCGTCGCCGCAAACGCGGTCAGTTCCCCGATCCAGACAAGCGGGTGTTTATCAACACTGATGTGTGTGAGGGTTGCGGCGATTGCGGGGTTCAATCGAACTGCGTCTCAATCGTGCCAGTGGAGACAGAACTCGGGCGCAAGCGGGCCATTGATCAGTCGTCTTGCAACAAGGATTTTTCATGTGTGAGTGGGTTCTGCCCTTCTTTTGTGACCATTGAGGGCGCGAAATTGCGCAAAAAGCCGACGGTTGCGGTGGAGTTGCCGGCAATGCCCGAGGCCGAATTGCCTCAAATGAGAGGCACGCATAATCTGGTGATTACTGGCGTTGGTGGCACGGGCGTTGTGACTATTGGCGCGGTTTTGGCGATGGCTGCGCATTTGGATGGCAAGGGGGCGAGCATGATGGAGATGGCGGGGCTCGCGCAAAAAGGCGGCGCCGTTCATATTTATTGCCGCGTTGCCAAAAACCAGAGTGATATCAATGCGATCCGTGTCTCTGTTGGCGAGTGTGATACGTTGATTGGTGGTGATTTGGTGGTGAGTGCAGGGGCCAAGACGATTGGTCTGATGAAGGCGGGCAAGACATGCGGCGTTGTGAACAGCCATGAGATTGTGACAGGCGATTTTACCCGCGATACAACGTTCAAGCTGCCCGTGGATCAGCTGCGGTTGTCGCTTGAGGCGCGGTTGCAGGATCGGCTCGCGATGTTTGACGCGACAGAGCTGGCGAAGGCGCTGCTTGGCGATAGCATTTATTCCAACATGATGGTGTTCGGGTCGGCTTGGCAAATGGGCGGCGTGCCGATCTCATTGGCCTCGATACGCAAAGCGATTGAGATGAACGGGGCATCGGTCGATTCAAATTTGAAAGCCTTTGAATTTGGTCGCTGGGCCTATTTGCACCCTGCGGATGCGGCAGCTGTCGTGGCCCCTGTGATGCCTGCGGCAGAGAAGACTTTGGCCGAGAAGATTGCGTTTCGTGCGCAGCATTTGGAGGCCTATCAAGGGGTGAAGTTGGCCGCAAAGTATCGCGCGTTGGTGGCTAGATTTGAGGGGGGCGATGTGCACGAAGCCGTGGCCTTGGGCTATCATAAGCTATTGTCCTATAAGGATGAATATGAGGTTGCGCGACTACTGCAACAGACTCAGGCGAAAGCGGACATTGCCTTTGAGGGTGATCTCAAGCTGATATATCACCTTGCGCCGCCGGTGCTTTCGAGGACGGGGGCGGACGGTCGACCCGTAAAGCGTGAATTTGGAGCGTGGTTCGGGAAAGCAATGCCTTGGTTGGCGAGAATGAAGGGCTTGCGCGGCACGCCGTTTGATCCGTTTGGGTATTCGGCAGAACGACGGATGGAGCGGGCTTTGATTGCGCAGTATGAGGCAGATATGGCGATGCTTTTACGCGATGGTGTCGCGGGTAAACTTGCGGTGGATCTCGCAATGCTGCCGCTTGATATTCGTGGCTTTGGCCCAGTCAAGGATGCCAATGCGCGTAAGGCGGCAAAGCGGCGCGAGGAGATTTTGGCGGGATTACGCCAAATGGCATAGTATTTCGCTTGTGGATTTCTGGTCTGGGAGGGCTTATTGTTGTTGTAAGAGGTGTCCCCGATGAAGGACGCACGGGATTCATGAGGACGCAAGGCAATGGCAGTAGGGATTTTTGACAGTGGTTTAGGCGGGTTAACTGTCTTGGATGCAGTCCAAAAGCGGCTGCCAGATGTGCCGTTCGTATACCTCGGCGATAGTGCCCATGCGCCTTACGGCGTGCGCACACCTGAGGATATTTATAACCTGACGACGGCGTCTGTGCAGCGGTTGTTTGACGAAGGTTGTGATCTGGTGATTCTCGCCTGCAACACGGCAAGTGCGGCGGCGTTGCGTAAGATGCAGGAAAGCTGGATTCCAAAGGATAAGCGGGTTCTGGGCGTTTTTGTGCCGCTGATTGAATCGCTGACAGAGCGGCAGTGGGGCGATAACTCGCCGCCACGTGAGGTCGCGGTGAAGCATGTGGCGTTGTTTGCGACGCCTGCGACGGTCAGCAGCCGCGCGTTTCAGCGTGAATTGGCGTTTCGCGCGATCGGCGTGGATGTCGAGGCGCAGGCTTGCGGCGGTGTGGTCGATGCGATTGAGGATGGTGATTATGTTCTGGCAGAGGCACTGGTGCGCAGCCATGTTGATGCGTTGAAGCGTAAAATGCCAAATCCTGATGCGGCAATTCTGGGCTGTACCCATTACCCGTTGATGGCAGACGTATTCCAAGAGGCGCTCGGCCCCGATGCCCGCGTTTTGAGCCAAGCCAATCTGGTGGCAGAGAGCCTTGCCGACTATCTGGCACGCCGTCCTGAAATGATCGGGAAGGGGACCGAGAGTGCGTTTCTGACAACGGGTGATCCGAAAAAGGTATCAAGCCGCGCGACGCAGTTCCTGCGACGTCAGATCACATTTACCGCCGCTTAATTTGCAGGTTAAGTCCTGCCTACCTATATTCGTTATGAACGAAGGAAACGAAATGTATAATATCGCAATTCTTGGTGCTTCTGGCTACACGGGCGCAGAGTTGGTTCGCTTGATTGCGACGCATCCTGATATGCGGGTTGCGGCACTTTCTGGAAACTCCAAAGCGGGCATGAAGATGTCGGATGTTTATCCGCATCTGCGCCACTTGGATTTGCCTGTTTTGACCACGATTGAGGATGTTGATTTCAACGGCATTGATTTGGTTTTCTGTGCGCTGCCGCATGCGACCTCGCAAAAGGTAATTGCCGCGCTGCCGACAACAGTGAAAATTGTGGATTTGTCTGCGGATTTCCGTCTGCGCGACCCTGCCGAGTATAAGAAGTGGTATGGCAACGATCATGCCGCGCTCGATTTGCAGGCTGAGGCTGTTTACGGGCTGACCGAGTTTTATCGCGATGACATCCGTAAGGCGCGTTTGGTGGCTGGCACGGGGTGTAACGCAGCAACGGGTCAGTTTGCGCTGCGGCCTTTGATTGCGGCAGGTGTTATCGATCTCGACCGGATTGTAATTGATTTGCAGGCGGCAGTGTCTGGTGCTGGGCGTGCATTGAAGGAAAATCTGCTGCACGCCGAGCTGTCAGAGAACGCACATGGTTATGCCGTGGGCGGCACGCACCGCCATTTGGGTGAGTTTGATCAGGAGTTTTCGGCGATTGCGGGACGCCCTGTGAAGGTGCAGTTCACGCCGCATTTGATACCTGCGAACCGCGGGATTTTGGCCACGATCTATGTCGATGGTGATGCAAAAGTCATTCATGAGACATTGGTGAAGGCTTATGCCGATGAGGTGTTTATCGAGGTTCTGCCGTTCGGCGAGACTCCTGCGATTAAACATGTCCGCGCCAGCAACTTCTGCCATATCGGTGTGGTCGCTGACCGTATCGAAGGCCGCGCGATTGTAATTGCGACGTTGGATAACCTCACAAAGGGGTCTAGCGGGCAGGCGTTGCAGAACGCGAACCTGATGCTAGGGCTGGAGGAGACGGCTGGTTTGATGCTGGCCCCTGTTTACCCATGAAGAGCCTCAAGAAAAAACGCCGTATCCAAGTGATTGTGCTGGCCTTTGCCGCTATGGCGCTGTCGACGGGGTTGATTGGTTACGCGATGCGTGACGGGATCAATTATTTCCGCTCGCCGAGCGAAGTTGCCGCGCAACCCCCGTCGCCCAATGAGACGTTTCGGATTGGTGGTTTGGTTGAGGAAGGCTCGATCAAGCGCGGCAATGGTCATGATGTTTCATTTGTTGTGACCGATGGTGGTGCCTCGATTCCAGTGACTTACGCTGGAATTTTGCCTGATCTTTTTTCGGAGAATCAAGGCATGGTCGGGCAGGGAAACCTTGTGAACGGCACCTTTGAAGCCATTGAAATTCTTGCCAAACATGATGAAACCTACATGCCGAAAGAGGTCATTGACGCCCTCAAAGAGCAGGGTATTTACGTCGCGCCGGACGGTGCTGACGCGACGAATTAACCAATTGCCACGCAATCTGATGTCATCCAGACATGAGGTGCGGCATGAAAACTGTCCAAGACATTGCGCAGACTATTCTCGCCCGCGAGGGTGGTTATGTAAACGATCCTGACGACCCGGGTGGGGCAACGAACCACGGGGTCACGGTGCATACGATGCGCCGTTTGGGGCTTGATCTGAACGGCGACGGCAAGGTGGATGCGCAGGATGTGCGCGTGTTGTCGGCCGAAAAGGCGCTTCAGATTTTTGTTGATGAGTATTTCCACAAACCGGGGGTAAGTGCCTTGCCCGAACCGCTTCAGGCGTCGGTTTTTGATATGTATGTCAATGCGGGCAACAACGCGGTGAAGATTTTGCAGCGGTTGTTAAACCAGATGCGGATTTCGGTTGCAGTTGATGGCGTGTTGGGGCCGTTGACGGCAAAGGCCGCGGCCCACGCGATGGCCGCAGCACCCGATTATTTTGTAGATGCTTACGGCATTGCGCGGCGCAATTATTATTACGCCTTGGCCGATGCGCGTGTGGCGAGCCGCAAATATGCGCGCAGGCAGGACGGCGGAAAGGGCGGCTGGATCACCCGTGCCGAAGAGTTTCTTTCGGAGCGGTATCATTTGAGTGCGGCGGCACATAAAGAAAGGACGGCATCATGGGGATAGTTGAAAACATGTTCACATTGCTTTTTGGTGGCGCCCGCAATGCCGTAGCTGAAACCGTGGAAGTGTTCCGCGAAAATGCCGAGAAATCAGCGGTGCGCGGCTCAGAGGCAACGTCGGCGGCACTCGCGCAATTTGGCGCGGAATTCGGGCTATCGGATCGGAGCGGATTTGACCGGATGATTGACGGGTTGAACCGATTGCCGCGCCCGTTGTTGGCGCTTGGGACGATTGGATTGTTTGTCGCCGCGATGATCGACCCGATCTGGTTTGCGTCCCGCATGGAGGGGGTGGCACTCGTACCAGAGCCGCTTTGGTGGTTGATGGGCGCGATTGTGAGCTTTTATTTCGGGGCGCGGTATCAGGTGAAGGGGCAAGAGTTTCAGGCGCAGGTTGCGCGGGTGGCTGCTGCAAAACCGATTGTGTCCCAAACGGTGACGTCCGTCACGAACTACAGCGACAATGCGGCTTTGATGGACTGGCAGGCCCAACATGACACACCCTGATCTGGAGCGGCGTATCACGGCGCTTGAGACACGCAACGCTGTAGACGATGTGCACCGCGGCAATGTGAGCGTGCGACTTGGCGCGATTGAGGACGCGTTGAGCTGGCTGGTGCGGCTGATTATTGGCGGAATTTTGATGGCAATTCTGACCTATGCGGTGCAGGGCGGGTTGGTGAGTTAACCTGCGGCGAAATGCGCGGCGAGAGATATGTTGTTTCGCCCAGAATTGCGCTACACATTCCATATGTTAAATGAACTTGCACACTTCGCGTTGATTCTCGCCCTAGGGGTCGCGCTCATTCAGATGATTTTGCCAATGATCGGCGCTGCTACTGGCAGGCGATCATGGATGGCCATTGCAGAACCTGCGGCAACGACCCAAGTGATCCTGGTCAGCTTCTCGTTTGGAGTGCTGATGTGGGCGTTTATCCAGTCGGATTTCTCTCTGGCGATTGTTTATAACAATTCGCATACGGCCAAGCCTCTTTTGTATAAAATCAGCGGCGTTTGGGGCAATCACGAAGGATCGATGCTGCTCTGGGTCTATATCCTGACGATTTTTGGAGCGTCTGCCGCTTGGTTCGGCGGCGGTTTGCCCGAGAAGTTGCGCGCGCGCGTCTTGTCCGTGCAGGCGTCCATCTCGGTCGCGTTTTACCTGTTTATCCTGCTGACATCGAATCCGTTTGCCCGTCTCGCGGTGCCGCCTTTGAACGGTCTCGATCTCAACCCGTTGCTGCAGGACCCCGGCTTGGCGTTTCATCCGCCGTTCCTCTATCTTGGCTATGTTGGCCTGAGCATGTCGTTCTCATTTGCCGTTGCCGCCCTGATTGAGGGCCGTGTTGACGCCGCGTGGGCGCGCTGGGTGCGTCCGTGGACGTTGGCCGCGTGGATGTTCCTGACGGTTGGCATCGCATTGGGAAGCTGGTGGGCCTACTACGAGCTTGGCTGGGGAGGTTTCTGGTTCTGGGATCCGGTTGAGAACGCATCGTTTATGCCGTGGTTGATCGCGGCGGCCTTGCTCCACTCTGCGATTGTTGTGGAAAAGCGCGAGGCGCTGAAAAGCTGGACCGTATTGCTCGCTATCCTCGCGTTCGGGTTCTCGCTCTTGGGCACTTTTATCGTGCGCTCGGGGGTTCTCACATCCGTTCATGCATTCGCAAACGACCCAGAGCGCGGCGTTTTCATCCTCATTATCCTCGGCGTCTTTACGGGTGGCGCGCTGACGCTTTATGCAGCGCGGGCAGGGGCACTGGAGGCCAAGGGCATCTTTGGCGCGGTCAGCCGTGAAAGTGGTCTTGTGCTTAACAACATTCTGCTCGCCGTCAGTGCTTTTGTCGTTTTTATCGGCACAATCTGGCCTTTGGTTGCAGAGCTGACTTTCGGGCGGACGCTCTCGGTCGGCCCGCCATTTTTCGACGCGGCGTTCACGCCGTTTATGGTCGCTTTGGCGCTGGTTCTTCCGCTTGGGTCGATGCTGTCGTGGAAGCGAGGGACATTGGGCAAGGTATGGGCGCGGCTTTGGCCGTTCGCGATTCTGGCGCTCGCTATTGGCAGTCTTGCCTATGCGATGCAATCGGGGCGTTCGGCGCTTGGGCCTATTGGAGCAGCACTTGGCGCTTGGACGGTTATGGGCGCCTTGGTGGACCTTTGGCAACGTGCGGGACGTGGTGATATTAAGGGGCGTCTTGGCCGTTTGGCGCGCCTGCCGGGGGCTGATTGGGGCAAGGCTGCAGCGCATATCGGGCTTGGGATCACCGTGTTTGGTGTGGCGGGCATTACCGCCTGGCAGCAAGAGGATATTCGTGTCGCGAACCTGAATGAGCGTTTTGAAGTTGGAAGCTACTCCTTTGAGCTTAAAGACGTGTCCCAGATTGAGGGGCCAAATTACCTGACCACGATGGGCGAGGTTTTGGTGACGAAGGGGACCCGTGACGTAGCGACATTGTATCCTGAAAAGCGGTTCTACCCTGTCGCGCAAATGCCGACGACCGAGGCCGCCATTCGCAACGGTATCCTGCGCGACATCTATGTGGTGATTGGTGATGCGCAAGCGGACGGCGGCTACACTATGCGGGTCTATATCAAGCCGTTTGCGAACTGGATTTGGGGTGGCGCGATGCTCATGGCGCTGGGTGGCTTTTTGTCGCTGACAGACCGTCGTTTACGCATGGCTGCCGGCGCTGCAAAGCCAAAGATGAAGGCGGTGAAAGTATGATCCGTCTTCTGCTATTGCTCTGCGTTTTGGCCACGCCTGTTTGGGCAGTTGAGCCGTCCGAGATGCTCGATGATCCTGTTCTTGAGGCCCGTGCGCGGACCTTGTCCGAAGGGCTTCGTTGCCCGATTTGCCGCAACGAGAGCATTGATGAATCCCATGCTGCGTTGTCCAAAGAGCTGCGCATTATTCTGCGAGAACGGCTTGTTGCGGGCGATACGGATGCACAGGCCGTTGATTATATGGTGCAGCGCTATGGTGAATATATCCTACTGAACCCGCAGGTGAACGGTGTGAACTGGCTTCTCTGGGGGGCTGGGCCGTTGATGCTTTTGGCCGCGATAGCGATAGGTGCGACGGCTATTCGTAAGCGGGGCGCTGGCACGCAAGAGACGCTTTCGGACGATGAACAAGCCCGCCTGAAGGAAATATTGCGCGACTGACGCATGGTTGCGCTTTCCCTGATCCTGTCGCGGGGTAGGGTGGCGTAACTAATGAGAGGTGGCGCAAATGGACTATCAAACACTCACATCTGAGATTACAAACGGGGTCGCGGTCATTACGTTGAACCGCCCGGCTTTGATGAACGCATTGAACACAACAATGCGCTTCGAGATCACGCAAGCGATCAAAGTGGCGGAAACCGAAGCGCGGTGTATTGTGCTGACAGGCGCAGGGAAATCGTTCTGTTCCGGCCAAGACCTCAGTGACGGTGGCTCTGCTGCGACGCTCGATCTCGAAGCGACGTTGCGCGACGAATATGTGCCGATGCTGAAGGCGATTTTCGACTGTCGCGTGCCCACGATCTCTGCTGTGAACGGGCCTGCCGCAGGGGCTGGGGCCAACCTCGCGCTTGCAGCTGACGTTGTGATTGCCTCTGAAGAGGCATTCTTCTTGCAGGCTTTTACGCGGATCGGGCTGATCCCTGATGCGGGTGGCACTTATTGGTTGCCGCGTCAGATCGGGTCCGCGCGGGCGATGGGTGCGGCCTTATTTGCCGATAAGATCAGCGCAAAACAGGCGGCGGACTGGGGTATGATCTACGAGGCTATTCCTGCAATTGATTTCGCTGCACATTGGCGGACCCGAGCCGAAAGCTTGGCAGCAGGGCCGACCGAGACCTACCGCCATTTGAAAACGGCGCTGCGATCGTCGTTTGAGAATTCGCTCGACGAGCAATTGGCGCTTGAGGCGAATTTGCAGGGTAAATGTGGCGTGACCCACGACTTTATCGAAGGGGTCACGGCCTTTTTACAAAAGCGACCAGCGCTGTTTAAGGGGAAGTAGCGCGGTTGCGAATGTCACTGATGAGTGTCATCGCGGGCGGCTGTGGAGCACGCTCGATGCGGCGATACACCAAGCCGTCCACGGTGCGGGTCAGGAGCTTATGATCGATCATTGATCGCCGCAAAAGCGGGTGATCTCCAAAGCTATGGCCCGCCTTGAGAATGGCGTTCACGTCCTTTTCCGTCAGGTCTGTGTTGGCCGGAAATTGCGCCCAGAACACAAAGAGGCAGAGCCCTTGAACACCTGTTTGCTTAGGCCAATTGGCCATGATGCCCTGCGCATCAAATGCGCGGAGTGCCTTGGTCAATTGCGGGTCGGGGGGCTGCTGCTTTGTGGCCTTGAGGTGCTGGTGATTGTCGTACCCAGCAGCTTTTGAAATCGCCGAGAGCATCGTTGCGTGGCTTGGGATACCGTCGCGTCCCAAGAGGTCCGCACGCAGCGCCTTAGTGAATGTCGACAGGTCAGAAATAATCAAAGAGGTGACGTCGCGCGTCATGGGCGTGGTCCTTTTGTATCGTCGGGCCCAGATGGGGTGATGGTCGCCTTTGTCGTCCGACTGAAAAAAGAATCCAGTACCAGAAGTCTTGCCATAATCAGGTTTAGCATGATCCATATGGATCGGCGACGCCTCGGTGAACTGCGGACCGTGGAACCAGATTAGCGCGGAGATTTGCTGGGATCAAGAGGGGCACGGTTGAGCGAGATGGACGCAGCCAGACCAGACACCATTAATGAAAGAGGTCTTTTTGCGGGCTGAAATTGGTGACCGTCAGTTTTTCAGACAGGTGACCGACGCCCAACTGTCTAGGCATACATCTGCGCTGCGACCGTCATCGCAAAGAGGTGCGGTCCGTCCTGAGTATCATAAGAAAAAGGGCCGCGAAATCGCGGCCCCTTCTTTTAGCGCTTTTCGATATCGACGTAGTCCCGGGCAGTTTCGCCCAAGTACAACTGACGTGGACGACCGATTTTTAGCTGTGGATCTGCGAGTTGCTCTTTCCACTGGGAAATCCAACCCACTGTCCGTGCCATCGCAAAGATCGGTGTAAACATGGAGGTTGGAAAACCCATCGCCTCGAGGATGATGCCCGAGTAGAAATCGACGTTCGGGAACAGTTTCTTTTCTGCGAAGTATGGATCGGCCAGTGCCTGACGCTCCAACTCTTTAGCAACTTGAAGGATTGGGTTGTTTTCAACGCCAAGCAGTTCCAGAACCTCATCTGCAGACTGCTTCAACACCGTCGCGCGCGGGTCGAAGTTTTTATACACTCGGTGGCCAAAGCCCATCAGGCGGTAGCTGTCGTTTTTGTCTTTCGCACGCGCGATAAACTCGGGAATACGGTCAACGGTGCCAATTTCCTTGAGCATTTCGAGACAAGCTTGGTTCGCGCCACCATGGGCAGGGCCCCAAAGGCACGCGATACCCGCAGCCACACAAGCAAACGGGTTTGCACCGGACGACGACGCAAGACGCACTGTCGATGTGGAGGCGTTCTGCTCGTGATCTGCGTGCAACGTAAAGATTCGGTCCATCGCACGGGCGAGAACGGGGTTCACGTGATATTCTTCGGCAGGAACCGAGAAACACATGTGCAAGAAGTTCGCCGCATAATCCAGATCATTGCGTGGATAAACAAAGGGTTGGCCGATGGAATACTTATAGGCCATCGCCGCAATCGTTGGCATTTTTGCGACCAAACGAATCGACGCAACTTCACGCTGATGTGGATCGTCGATGTCGGTCGAGTCGTGGTAAAAAGCGGACATCGCACCAACAACGCCAACCATAGTAGCCATCGGGTGTGCGTCGCGTCGGAACCCACGGAAGAACATGTGCATCTGCTCGTGGATCATCGTGTGACGGGTCACAAGTGCCTCAAACGCTTCCAGATCTTCGGCATTTGGCAACTCGCCGTAAAGCAGAGCGTAGCACACTTCGAGATAGTGGGACTGCTCGGCCAACTGATCGATCGGGTAGCCACGATGCAAAAGCTCGCCCTTGTCACCGTCGATGAAGGTAATCGTGCTGTCACACGCGGCAGTCGATGTAAAACCAGGGTCATAGGTGAAAACGCCCGCCTGCGCGTATAGCTTGCGGATGTCGATCACGTCGGGGCCAGCGGTCGGTGAGAAGATGGGCAATTCGTAAGACTGACCATCAATTGTCAGCGTCGCAGTTTTTGTAGATTCAGCCATGTTCATTTCCCAAAGTAAGCCGCGAACCTTTCTAGTTCACGGGTGTCAATTTCTGTCCCCACCTCCGTTAACGACAAATCGTAACGAAATGGTTTCATTTACTGGCATCATTCAATCGCGCAATGGTTTCTTCGCGGCCAAGCACCAGCATCATGTCGAATACACTTGGCGATACGGGACGGCCGACGAGCGCCGCACGAAGCGGGCCTGCAAGCTTGCCAAGTTTCATATCGTGGCGTCCTGCCACCTCTGAAACGACCCCCTCTAGAGTGTCTCTGTCCCACGTAGCATTTTGCAGGTGCGGCGTCAATTCCGTCAGTATACCACGGAATACATCGTCAAGCATCGCCGCCGCTTTCTCATCTGGCGGTATGGGCCGTGAGGTTAGAACAAATTGAGCCTTTTCAATGAGTTCTGGGAAGGTTTTCGAGCGTTCCTTGAGGCAGTATAGTGCGGATAAAACCCCATCCGATTGCGCTTGTGTCAATGGGGTCGCGTCAATTGCCGCAAGGTAACCCTGTAATTCATGCAGCAGTGCAGCATCGTCTGCAGCTGCCATGTGCTGTCCGCAGATGTGTTCCAGCTTTTTGGTGTCAAAGCGGGCTGGTGACTTGCCGATTCCACTTAGGTCAAACCATTCCAGCGCTTGCTCATCAGTGAAGAATTCATCGTCGCCGTGGCTCCAGCCAAGACGTGTCAAATAGTTGCGCATACCAGCAGCGGGGTAGCCAAGCGCCTGATACTCCGCCGCACCTGTCGCACCGTGACGTTTCGACAGTTTTTTGCCGTCTGGGCCGTAGATCAGCGGGATATGCGCCAGCACAGGCTTCGCCCAGCCCATAGCTTCGTAGATTAGGTTTTGGCGGAAGGCATTGGCTAGGTGATCGTCGCCGCGCACCACATGGGTCACGCCCATATCGTGATCGTCCACGACTACGGCGAGCATATAAACGGGCGTGCCGTCAGAGCGCAGCAGGATCATGTCGTCGAGTTGATCGTTCGACCACGTTACATCGCCCTGAACCTCGTCGTGCAGGGTCGTTGTGCCGTCGCGGGGCGCTTTGAGGCGGATCACGAACGGCAGGTTGGGGTGCTGGTCCTCAGGCACGTCGCGCCAAGGGGAACAGTAAAGCGTTGAGGTCTTTTCCTCACGCGCCTTTTCGCGAAAAGCTTCGATTTCTTCTTGTGTGGCATAGCATTTATACGCATTGCCATCCGCCAGCATCTGGTTGGCAACCTCGGCATGTCGCGCGATATTGTCGTTCTGGCTCACAGGTTCGCCGTCCCAATCAAGGCCCAGCCACGTCAACCCGTCCAAAATGGCTTGGCGGTTCTCATCTGTGGAACGCGCACGGTCCGTATCCTCGATCCGCAACAGGAATTTTCCACCACGACCACGGGCATAAAGCCAGTTGAATAGGGCAGTGCGCGCGCCGCCAATATGAAGTGCGCCAGTAGGCGACGGGGCAAAGCGGGTGACGACGGGAGTATCTGACATGAAAATTAACCTCTTGTTCACCATCATAAACGAAAGATGACGGGTATGCGTTGGGGATACTAAGGCTAAGGGGCAGTGACAAGTGCGAGCACTTGCGAAGATTGAAAATGCCTTGCTTGCGCAGCGAGGGCATCTGTTTTGCTGGGTTCCCGTTTGCCTTGGGATCGGGATCGGCGGCTACTTTGGTCTGCCCGCTGAGCCTGATGCGCTGCTTTTCGTCGCGCTGGTCGTGCCGCTCGGGCTGATATATGCCGCGTCCCGCATGGTGCGCATCTCGTTTGCGCCACTTTTGGTCAGCCTATGCTTGATCGGGGCAGGGGCTTGCATCGCAAAATTCCGTACCGATCATGTCGCGGCCCCTGTCTTAGGTTTTCGCTATTACGGTCCGATCGAAGGGCGGATCGTGAATATTGACCGCTCTGGCAGCGACGCCGTGCGGCTTACGCTCGATCAGGTCAAACTGGACCGCATGGCGCCCGAGAAAACCCCCGCGCAAGTGCGCGTGTCCCTCCATGGCGAAGACATCCCCGCGACATTTAGTCCCGCGGATATCATCATGACGACAGGGCACCTTTCGCCCCCCTCTGGCCCTGCCGAACCAGACGGTTTTGATTTCCAACGTCATGCATGGTTTCTGCAAATCGGCGGGGTTGGCTATACGCGCAATCCGGTTGTGCGGTTAGAGACAGCAAAGCCAAGCGGTTTTAAAATTTGGGTTTTTAGCAGGCGGATTGCCTTGGCTGAGGCCGTGCGCAAACAGATCAGCGGAGAAGCGGGGGCCTTTGCCGCCGCGATCATGACGGGCGATAGGTCTGCCATGTCGCAGCAAACGATTGGGAATTTGCGGGCGACCAATCTGGCGCATCTTTTGGCGATTTCGGGGCTGCATATGGGGCTGCTCACGGGCTTTGTCTTTGCTGTGATCCGCTTTGGTCTGGCGCTCGTTCCGTGGATCGCTTTGCGGATCCCGACCAAGAAGGTCGCAGCAGTCTTTGCTCTCGTGATCGGGGCGGCATACCTTGCGTTATCTGGCGGCAGCGTCGCGACCGAGCGGGCTTATATCATGGTGGCGGTGATGCTGGTCGCGGTGCTCTTGGACCGCCGCGCATTGACCCTGCGGGCCGTGGCAATGGCAGCGACAATCGTGTTGATCCTGCAACCCGAAGCTCTCATCGGCCCTGGTTTCCAGATGTCATTTGCCGCAACAACGGCACTTGTCCTCGTCTTTGGTCAAATGCGTCGATTTGATACGCAACGCTTGCCAAAATGGGCGCGGGCGGTCCTGTCGGTTGTACTCTCCTCTGGCGTGGCAGGACTGGCCACTGCGCCCTTTGCGGCCGCGCATTTCAACATGTTCGCGCATTATGGGCTCATTGCGAATTTACTCAGTGTCCCGTTGATGGGGATCGTGGTGATGCCCGCCGCCGTTTTGGCGGTTTGCCTCGCACCAATTGGCGGGTGGGCGTTGGGGTTGTGGGTTATGGAAAAGGGGCTGCTTTGGATTCTATTTGTTGCAGACCGCGTGGCCAATATCGAAGGTGGCCTCGGCCACATAATTGCCCCCCAAGCTGCTGTGTTGCCCGTCCTTACACTTGGGCTATTGTGGCTGGCCCTATGGGAAGGGTGGGCACGGTTTGCGGGCCTCGCGGTCGCGGTCTTTGCGGGCGTTTTGTGGATGCAAACCACGCGACCAGCAATTCTTGTCGCTGATTCGGGCGGCTTGATCGGGGTTATGGGGGAGGACGGTAGGGCGCTTTCACAAGCCAAAGGAAACGGGTTTGCCGCAGATATCTGGTTAGAGAATGATGGAAATCCGGTAGCCCAAGATGTTGCAGCAGCACGTGGGGGGTATTCCCAATCAGGCCGCGAAATACGCGTATCACTTGGGGCGTGGACGATACTGCAAGTCTCCGGGAAAACGGCACTTGCCGCCCTTTCGGGTTGCGGTGGAGCGGACGTCTTGATTGTAACCGTGGCCGATGAGGCAGAGCGCCCATGTCAGGTGTTCGCCATAGCGGCACTGCGGCAAACGGGGTCACTTGCACTAGATATTGCCGAAAACGGCGATCTCCGGATTACAACGGCAAGTGATGTCGCGGGTGATCGACCTTGGACGGCGCTAAGGGAGAAAACGCCAACAAGTGTCTTGCTGGCGCTTACTTTAAATTAAGAATAATTACGGATCAAACCGACCAAACGGCCCTGAACCTTGACTTGATCATCGCGGTAGATTTGAGGTGACATAGCCGCGTTTGCGGGCTCAAGTGCAATGGTGCTGCCCGTTTGGCGGAACCGTTTCAACGTCGCTTCCTGATCCTCAACCAACGCCACAACAATGTCACCATTGCTGGCGTTCTGCGTTTCGCGGATCACGACGATGTCACCGTCATTGATGCCAGCCTCGATCATCGAATCGCCGCGTACTTCAAGAGCATAGTGATTGCCTTGACCTAACATCGATTGCGGCACGGCCACATTGTGTGAGACCTCCGAAATCGCGGCTATCGGCGTACCAGCAGCGATCCGCCCCATGACGGGCAGCTCGATGGCAGCAATCTCAACGGTCTTGGCTTTTGAGGGAATTGCCTCGGGACGGTCGCCCTCGATCACACGGGGGCTAAAGCCGGCCTTCGCTTGCATTGAGTCAGGCAATTTCACAATTTCCAAAGCCCGCGCACGGTGCGCAAGACGACGGATAAAACCACGCTCCTCAAGTGCCGTAATCAAGCGGTGGATGCCCGATTTAGACCGCAGATCAAGAGCCTCTTTCATCTCGTCAAACGAGGGAGACACACCGTCACGCTGCACCCGTTTATGGATGAATTCGAGCAGATCGAGTTGTTTCTTGGTCAGCATTACGGACTCCCCTTAGACATGGCAGGTTTCGCTTCCGTTCTACGCATGTTCTTGTTTTGTGTCAACGCTTTGCTGGTGGGAACTTTATAATAGAATGATGTCCAGCCGATCATCGGGCAGTCGCGAACCGTCATTTGGGGGCCGGACGGCGAGGCAGTTTGCATCCGCCAGCACCGTCAGAAGCGCGCTGTCTTGGCGGTCAAAAACAGTCACTTGGCCACCCTCATATCGCGCTCGCATATAGTGTTCACGGGGCCCATTTGGTGTCAGGGAATTAGCAAGGCGCGCCTTGATGCGTGGGGCAGCAGCCTGCCCAAGCCCAACCATTTTACGCAGCATCGGTAGCACAAAAATATGCCCGCAAACCATTGCAGACACAGGGTTTCCGGGCAATCCGATCATGGCAACACCGTTGATCTTACCAGCCATCAGCGGCTTTCCGGGGCGCATCGCAACCTTGTAGAACACGCGGTCCATTCCTTGAGCCATCGCGACTTGCCCAACAAGATCATGATCGCCGACCGAGGCCCCGCCGATGGTGATAATCAGATCCGCGCCTTTGGCCAAATGGAACGCGAGTTCCAACGCTGCGACGGTATCGCGGGCGATTGGCAAGAGCCGCACTTGCGCCCCGTTTTGTTCCAAAAGCGCTGCAAGACCATAGCTATTGGACGCAATAATCTGGTCGTCGGACGGCACCTCCCCTGGTTGCACCAGCTCGTCCCCAGTTGCGATAATCGCGACAACGGGTTTGCGGGTCACGGGGACGGTTGCGATATTCATCGCGGCAAGCAGGGCGGTATCTGATGGGGAAAGCAAGCGAGGTGCGGCAATCTTATCGCCGACCTTAAAATCCGCGCCAGCGGGGCGGATATAGGGGGCCGTATCGAGGTCATTACCCAGTGTGATCCAGTCGCCGTCACGGGTCACATCCTCTTGGATAATCACACGTGTCGCGCCTTTAGGAAGCGGCGCGCCTGTGAATATTCTAGCTGCGGTGCCTGCGGTCACTTCGCCGTCAAACCCATGGCCCGCTGCCGCCTCGCCAATTACTATGAGTTTCGCGCCGGAGGCACCATCGCTCGCCATAATCGCATAGCCATCCATCGCAGAGGCGGCAAAGGGGGGCTGGTCACGTGTCGCAGCAGCATCGATCGCTAACACGCGCCCCGCAGCATGGCGCAGCGGGACCTGTTCGATTGGGAGGACATTCACGAGATCAATGAGATGGGTCAGGGCCTCGGTTGTGGAGATCATGGGTTTTCAAACCGCCCTGATTTGCCGCCGTCTTTCAGCGTGACCCTTATGCCGCCGATTTCCATGTCTTTTTGCACGGCTTTGACCATGTCATGCACTGTCAAAGCCGCCACAGAGACGGCAGTGAGGGCTTCCATTTCGACGCCAGTCTGGCCCGTGGTTTTGACCGTGGCGGTGATGCGGACGCCGGGCAAATCGGGGTCTGGTGTCAAATCAACCGTAACCTTTGTGATTGGAAGCGGGTGGCAAAGCGGGATCAGATCGGCGGTTTTCTTCGCGCCCATGATCCCAGCCAAACGCGCAACGCCGAGCACATCACCCTTGGCGGCGCGGCCTTCAGCGACCAAGGCCAAGGTCTCGGGCGTCATCGTGATATACCCTTCCGCGACGGCGATCCGCGAGGTTACGGCTTTCCCGGACACATCCACCATATGGGCTTGCCCAGCCTCGTCAAAATGGCTGAGTTTGCTTGTCATCACATGAACCCTGCGGTTACCGGATTGGCGAGCAATGTACGGGTCGCTGCCGTTACGTCGGCTTGGCGCATCAGGCTTTCGCCGATCAGGAACGAGCGGGCACCGTAACGGGCCATTTCGGCCAAATCAGCAGGGGTCGAAAGCCCGCTTTCGCACACGATCAAACGGTCCTCTGGCACAAGACGTGACAGCGTGCGGGTGGTGTCCAAGGTGATCTCAAACGTCTTGAGGTTGCGGTTATTGATGCCCATCAGCGGGGACTTCAGCAAGGTCGCACGTTCCAATTCGGTGGCGTCGTGGACCTCCAATAGAACATCCATACCCCAAGAAAATGCAGCATCTTCAAGCTCTTGCGCTTGGGTGTCCGTGACCGACGCCAGAATGATCAGAATGCAGTCGGCCCCTAAGGCGCGGGCCTCGGCGACTTGATAGGTGTCGTACATGAAATCCTTGCGCAGCGCGGGCAAAGACGTGGCCTCGCGCGCGGCGGTCAGATAGCTGTCGTCACCTTGGAACGACGGGCCGTCGGTCAACACGGACAGGCAGGTCGCACCGCCGTCTTCATAGGCTTTTGCCAAAACGGGCGGGTTGAAATCGGCGCGGATTAGCCCCTTTGACGGGCTCGCTTTCTTGATCTCTGCAATCAACCCGTAACCCTTGCGGGAGGCCGCATGCAGGCGGTCAGAAAATCCGCGCGTCGGGCTTGCATTTTTGGCGCGGGCTTCGACATCGGCCAAGGGCACGGCAGCTTTGCGGGCGGCCACGTCTTCGAGTTTATACGCTTTGATTTTATCGAGAACGTTCATGCTTTGCCTTGTGTAATCAGTGCCAGTTTTTCGACGCAGGCAAGTGCCTTGCCACTATCAATGCTTTCTCTTGCCATTTCAACGCCTTCTGGCAGGGAGCTCACCTTATCTGCGACCACCAACGCGGCGGCTGCATTGAGCAAAACAGCATCGCGGTATGCGTTCATTTCACCGTTCAAAAGGGCACGGAAAGCAGCGCCATTCTCAGCGGGTGTGCCGCCCAAGATGTCCTTGAACGGATGCACAGGGAGGCCCGCATCTTCGGGATGCACTTCACGGCCGGTGATCTTGCCGTTGTCCAAAACGGCCACTTGTGAAACCGCCGAAATCGCGAGCTCGTCCGTGCCGTCGCCGCCATGCACGAGCCACGCTTTCTCGGACCCTAGCGCCAGCAGCGTTTCGGCCATCGGAAAGATCAGATCGACGGCAAAAGCGCCTGTTAACTGGCGTTTCACACCAGCAGGGTTGGTGAGGGGGCCGAGGATGTTAAAGATCGTCTTGCAGCCTAATTCTTGCCGCACAGGCATCACGTGTTTGATCGCAGGGTGGTGCATCGGTGCCATCATAAATCCGATGCCCGCCTCTGCAATCGCCCGCTCAACAACCTCTGGTCCGACCATCACGTCGATGCCCATTTGCTGCAATGCGTCAGCGGCACCAGAGAGCGACGAGAGATTTTTGTTGCCGTGCTTGGCGACGGGCACACCAGCGCCTGCCACGACAAAAGCAGTGGCCGTCGAGATGTTCAGCGTGCCTTTGCCGTCACCGCCTGTGCCGACGATATCCATCGCGCCGTCAGGGGCCTTCACGGGCAGACATTTGGAGCGCATCACAGCGGCCGCGGCTGCATATTCGGAAACAGATTCGCCACGCGCCCGCATCGCCATCAGCAGACCGCCGATCTGGGCAGGGGTGGCAGTGCCGTTGAACAGTTCCTCAAACGCCATTTCAGCCTGCGCACGCGACAACGGCCCCTCGGAGGCAGCATAAATCAGGGGCTTCATTGCATCGGTCATGCGGTCACCTTCAGCGTATCCGTAAAGTTTTTCAAAAGCTTATGGCCGTGCTCAGACGCAATGCTCTCTGGGTGAAACTGCACGCCGTGGATCGGTAAGGTCTTGTGCTGAAGGCCCATGATAGTGCCGTCCGACAACTCAGCTGTAATCTCAAGGCAGTCTGGTAAGCTCTCTCGCTCAACAATCAAGGAATGATAGCGTGTTGCCTCAAACGGGTTCGGCAGGTCTTTGAACAGGCCTTTGCCAGTATGGTGCATCGTACCCATTTTCCCGTGCACGATGTCGCCCGCGCGGACCACCTTGCCGCCAAAAGCCTCGCCAATAGTCTGGTGCCCAAGGCAGACGCCAATCAACGGCGTCTTGGTCTCGGCAGCGGCGGCGGTCAAAGCGAGGCAAATGCCCGCTTGGGCAGGGTCACATGGGCCAGGGGACAGCATGATGCCCGCAGGGTTCATCGCCATGGCCTCTTGCACGTCGATTGCATCGTTGCGCTTTACCACAACCTTCGTGCCCAGTTCACCCAAGTAATGCACCAGATTATAAGTGAAACTGTCGTAGTTATCGATCAAAAGAAGCATGTTGTCGCCTAGCGTGGTCAATTAGGGGCTACCGATCCCTTGCGGGGTGACGGTATAGTGCCACATACATGGGCTGACTGACGGGGTAGCGTCAAGGTCGGTTGGTTAAATGCAAAGGGACAATTGCGTGTTAAGAGGGTTATTTTCGGGTGGATTAATGGGCTTAGTCGTCGGGGGCGCGTCTTTGGGTGTGCTTTCTTTGGTGACAGAGCAACCTGCCGGCAATACGCCCCCCGCGACACCGCAAGTGACGGCACCTGTTTCGGCAGACAACAACGTGGACGTCGAGGGTCGTGAGATCTCGGTTGAGGCGCCAACGGATGTGGTGGCGACAGAGGTGAATCCCGTGCCGCGCGCGGCAGAGCCACAGGTCGAGATTGCGCAACCTGTCCTTGATACATCACCCGCCGATGTGCCCACAACGGCAGGTGTTGCGGGGGCAATGGACGCACCTGAGGCTGTGTTTGACGAGCTTGAATTGGCTGCCACTGCGGAAGAACCTGTATTGCCAAATCCACAGTCGGTGTCGCCACAAGTTCCTGTAAATGAAAGTGATTTAACGGTTTCGACGACGCCAGCTGCTTTGCCTGAACCGCAGGTGATTGCTGTCGCTGAGGGCGAGGCCGTGGCCCCGCCAACAGGTGATATAGCGGCGCCGATGCCAATGACCGAAGAAATCGTTGTCGCCCTTCCAGAGGCGATTGCGCCGCAAATTATTTCGCCGGAACCAGAGCTGCCATTACCACCCGCGACACCGCCGAGACTGATCGGGTTACCCCCGCTGGCGGAGCAGGCCGCACCGAGCCTGCCAAGTGGCAATGGCGGTGTCGTTGTGAACCGTATCACAGCGATCAAGCCTGAGGTTCCTGATGAGCCGCTTACGGTTTCGGAAGACGAGGAAGTTGCTGCGAATGAGACGGCGTTGAGCAGCTATGCAACGCCGTTTGAAAACCCTGATAACGACCCGCTTTTAGCGATGATCCTGCTAGATGACGGCAGTATGAAGGATGCGGCTATCCTTTTGAAAACATTACCATTTCCTGTGACTGTTGTGCTTGATCCAACCATTCCTGATGTTGTTGCGCGGATGCGCGATTACCGTGTGGAAGGGATCGAATTGGGCGTTCTGTCCGTCTTGCCAACAGGGGCTGCGCCCGAAGATTTGGCGGTCGCATTTGAGGCGACTTTCGGGGCATTGCCCGAGACGGTTTTGCTTTTGGATATGGGGGACGGTGGGTTGCAAAATGACCGCGCTGTGACCGAGCAAGCGATGGAAGGTTTGGCGTCTTCCGGGCGCGGAATTGTGTCAGTTTCCCAAGGTTTAAATGCTGCTTTGCGGGCTGCGGAAAAGTACGCTGTACCGGCGGCCGTGATCTACCGTGACCTTGACGGCGAGGGCCAAGACGCTCGCGTGATCCGCAGGTTTATGGATCAGGCGGCATTCAAAGCGCGCCAAGAAAGTGGTGTGATTTTGTTGGGCCGTTTGCGCCCTGACACGATCAGCGCGATGCAATTGTGGGGGGCTGCGAACCGTTTGGGGCAGACGACAGTTGCGCCAGTCTCGGCGATTTTGAAAGAAAACGCAGCCTCTGAATAAGGCTGTGATTTGCGTGCACCGTGCGTGCACAAGGTGTGCACCACGATGTCACCGATGGTTTAGCTGTTACCTGTTCGGAACATGGCGGCGTCGGCCGCTGCCTTGCGGATCGCGTTCGATTTGTGAACGGTCTCTTGATACTCGGCCTCCGGGTCGCTGTCATAGACAACTCCGCCACCCGCTTGGATGTAAAGCTTCTCGTCTTGGAGAACCGCCGTTCGCAGCGCGATGCACATATCCATGTCGCCATTGGCGGAAAAGTAGCCACAGCCGCCGCCGTAAACGCCGCGCTTTTCAGGCTCCAGCTCGTCGATGATTTCCATCGCGCGGACCTTGGGCGCGCCCGAGACAGTGCCCGCAGGCATGCCCGCGAAGAAGGCGGACAGCGCGTCTTGGTCGTCGGCCAGTTCGCCCACGACGTTGGAGACGATGTGCATGACGTGAGAATAGCGCTCGACGATGAATTGCTCTGTCGGTTTGACCGTGCCGATTTTCGAGACCTTGCCTGTGTCATTGCGCCCAAGGTCGAGCAACATCAGATGTTCGGCCAGTTCCTTTTTATCGGCCATCAGATCAAGCTCGTTGGCTTTATCCTCGGCTGGTGTTGCACCGCGCGGGCGGGTGCCGGCGATAGGGCGGATCGTGACCTCTTTGCCGAAAACACGCACGAGGATTTCGGGGCTCGCGCCGATGACTTGGAAGCCGCCGAAGTTGAAGAAGAACATAAACGGCGAGGGGTTCGTGCGGCGCAAAGAGCGGTAGAGCGCGAAGGGTGGTTCGCGGAACTCTTGGGTCCAGCGTTGGGATGGCACAACTTGGAAGATGTCGCCTGCGCGAATGTAGTCTTTCGCCTTTTCCACGGCAGAGAGATAGCCTTTGTGCGTGAAATTTGAGACCGGCGGCGAGACCTCGACTGCGTCCGATAACGTGCGGTGTGCGGGCAGGGGCCGATCAAGGGCGCGGGTCGCATCCATCACGCGCTCGGCGGCTTGCGCGTAGGCGGCTTTGGCAGACAGGCCAGAGTTGGCCCAAGCAGGGGCCACGAGGATCACGTCGCCTTTGACGCCGTCAAGAACGGCCACCACAGAAGGGCGCAGCATCATCGCGTCGGGCAGGCCGAGTGGGTCTGGGTTCACGTCGGGCAGGTGTTCAACAAGGCGGATCATATCGTAGCCGAGGTAGCCGAAGAGGCCAGCGGAGGCTGCGGGCAGGTCGGCGGGCAGATTGATTTTGCTCTCTGCGATCAGACCGCGCAGGGCAGTCAAAGGATCGGTGTCAATCTCTGCGAAGCTCGTTTCATCAAAGCGCGCATTGCGGTTCACGCGGCTGGTGGTGCCGCGACATTCCCAGATCAGATCGGGGTTCATGCCGACGATGGAATAGCGCCCACGTATTTCGCCACCTGTGACGGATTCGAGCATAAACGCGTTTTTGCCAGCGTCCGCCAGTTTGAGCATCAGCGAGACCGGCGTGTCCATGTCGGCGGCGAGCCGTGTATAGATCACTTGGTTTTCGCCGCGCTCATAGCCGCGCGCGAAGGTTTCGAAATCGGGAAGCAGGGCCATCGTATTCGCTTACTGAAGTTGGGCGTTCACGGCGTTGACCGCGGCCTGATTGATATTCACGTCTGTCCGATTTTGCACCGAGGCGGCGAAAGCATCAAAGATGTCTTGGCTGATCCCTGAGGCGGCTGCCTTGGCGGCTTGCGCTTTCTCGGCTTGGGTCTGGGTGTCGTCCTCGTCGGGAGGTGTGATTCCGTCGAGGCGCACGATGATGACGGTGTCTGTGTTGTCGATGACCTTCACTTCGCCGATGGCCATGCCAAAGACATCGTTGAGGAAGGTCGGCGGTGTGCCCTCAAGGAAGCTACGGCGGGTGAGGCCTGCTTCAGATTTGCCGGCGAGGCCGAGCGTGTCGAAGGCCGTTAGCGGTTTGATTTCCGCCGATGTTTCAGTGGCTTGTGCCAAGAGGGCCGCCTGTGTCGCTTGCGCAGTCCAGCCAGCGTCCACGCCGTCGCGCACGTCCGCGAGTGGTTGCACTGCAGGAGGCGTGACAGCGTTGAGGCGCAGCGCGAAGATGCCGCCGTCAGCAAGGTCGGCGAGGGTTGGGTAGTCGCCCTCTTTTACCGCTTCCGCAGCCGCGCGGAATTCGTCGTAGGCGGCAATATCGTCGTGGTTATCGACGTCCCACGAGATGTTGCCGATGACCATGTCGGATTGATCCGCGAGGTCTTCGAGTTTGGCGCCGCCTGCAATCAGGTCGTTGATTTTGTCGCGGCTGTCGTCGATGACGCGGCGGGCGCGGGCGGCGGCAAGTTCGATGCGCAGATCGTCTTGGGCGTCTTCGAAGGAGACCTCTTCGGCTGCAAGCACGGCGTTCATGCGGAAAAGTGCCGGCCCGAGTGTTGTACTGAGCGGGCCGACGACATCGCCGACATTGGCCGCGAAGATTTCTTCGCCTGCTGCCCCGAGATCATCCTTGGACACATCGCCGAGATCGACGTCAGCGAAGGTCAAGCCCCGCTCTGAGACCAAAGCGTCGAAGTCAATGCCATCAGCGCCGAGTTTGGCTTTTGCGGCTTCTGCGGCGGCGTCATCAATATAGACAAGGCGCTCGACCAAGCGGCGCTCGGGCTGAACAAAATCGGCGAGGCGTTCTTGGTAGAGGTCGCGCAGCGCTGTTTCGTCGATTTCGATGCTGTCTTGGATCATCTCAGGTGTGAGCCAAGCGTAAGTGATGTCGCGGACTTCGGGTTTGGTGAAGTCTTCAGGGTGCGCGTCGTAATAGGTTTGCAGATCGGCATCCGTGGCACCTGCGAGCGGTGTTGTGAGGTTCTCTGCGGTGAGTTTGGCCCATGTTATGTTGCGGGCCTCACCGACGTATTGGCTAAGCGCGTCGGCATAGGTCTCGGGGGCAGGGACCCCACCAACAACGGCGCCTTGCAGCAAGGTGCGGGAGATTTCTTCGCGGATGCCTGTTTCGAACTGGTTTTCGGACATGCCGTTTTGCGACAATGTGAATTTATAGGCTTCGCGGTCAAAGCTGCCGTCGAGCCCTTTGAAGGCAGGAATATTCACCACTTCGTCACGCACACGCACATCGCCTACGGAAATGCCAAGATTTGTGGCTTCGTTGTCGAGGGTGCGCGTGGTGATCAGCTGGCCCAGAACGGCCTGATCCAAACCCAATTCCTGCGCCTGTTGGAAGCCGAGAGTGGTGCCAAGTTGCGCGCCAAAGACCCGCATTTGTTCGTTCAGGGCACGTTGATAGGACGCCACGGAAATGTCTTTGCTGCCAACGCTGCCGATGTTGCGGATATTGCCCGACAGCCCGCCTGTGCCAAAGCCCAAAAGGCCCACGACGATAAACGCCATAATGATCCAGAGAAAATACCGATTTTTGCTTTTGGTCGCCATGGTTTGGTGCCTTATCCGCGAAGTTCATTTGTGCCCGAGAGGGGGCGTCGCAAATGGATAGGGCGCAATCTTAGCAGGTGCAAGGGCAGCGGTGCTTTGGCAGCGTAAAAACGGCAAATATCGCTGGGAATTGAGTGGCGGAGTTCAGCTTGTGATTGGGCGGCAATACATAATTGACGTTTTCAGCGCATAAGGAAAAGTCTAGGGTCGCGAAAAATGAGGATGGACAGCAGATGGCATTTGCAGAATTTGGTTTGAAAACGCTTGTCGTTGCGGTTTTTGCCCTCACAGGTGTTGCGGCACAGGCCGAGAGCTTTGCTGTGCAACTTGGGTCGCGCAATTTGGGTGTTTTGACCTATAATGGTGGCCGCGCGGCGTCGTTGCAATCGGCGCTGAACAACACGCCATTGGGCGTCTTTAACGGCTCGTTCACGGCATCGTTGGAGCCGACATCGGCGGGTGAGCAATACCGTGGCATTAGCCGGTCGTCACGTAAAAGCCGTGATATCAGTGTGTTATTCGATGGAGGCCGCGCGATTGATACGGTTGTGACCCCGACGAGCGAAATGACGGAACTCTCTAATGTGGGCGCTGTGCCTGCTGGCGTGATTGATCCAGTTTCCGCCTTTGGTCGCTTTGTCGGGGCAACGGGCGGCTGTCCGCAGGGGTTCCGGTTCTACGACGGGCGTCGCGCTATTTTGGTGCAACCGACGGAGAATTACGAAGTCGCGGGCCAATTGGTTTGCAAAATGGACTACCGTGTTTCCGACGGTCCGGGGCATTTGTCGCCGCTCTATATCAAAAACGCATCAATCGCGCTGACCTATGACGTGCTTGGTGGCCAAAGCCTGCGCAAGGTTGTTCTGTCTGCGGCAGGCTTTGATCTGTTTTTGATGCGTCAGGGCTGAAGCGCGGCCAAACGACCGATCAATTCACCCACGCCTGCGCGGTCAATGTTTGCGAAAGCGATGCGCAGGTGGTTTGCGCCGCCTGCAATTTCGTTTGGCATGAACATTGTGGCGGGCAACAGGAGCACGCCTGCGTCACGCACGAGTTTGGGTGCGAGTTCGTTTGAGGGTATCCCGAAGGGGTGCGCGACATAGGCGAAGTATGCACCGCAGCCTTTGAGTGCCCAGCCTTTGGCTTTGAGTGGTGCGAAACCTTCCTCAATTGCGGCGCGCCGATCGAGGGTTTCCAAGCGTTCCCCTGCGAGCCATTCGGAGAGGTTTTGCATCCCCCAAAGCGCCGCGCGTTGCCCGATTTGGTTGGGGCAGATGGTGACGGTGTCGAGGAATTTTTCAACCTCGGAAAGCCGCGCCTCGGAGGCGATCATCGCGCCAACGCGGTGTCCTGTGAGGCGGTAAGCCTTTGAGAATGAATAGAGATGAATGAGCGTATCGGCCCAGTCGGGGTCGCTAAAGAGCGCATGGGGAGCGCCCGTGCGGCTGTCGAAATTGCGGTAGGTTTCATCGACGATCAGCGCGATCTTGCGGGATTTGCACAGGTCGTAGAAAGCTTGCAGCGTCTCGGCGGGGTATTCGACGCCTGCGGGGTTGTTGGGGCTGACCAATGCGATGGCGCGGGTGCGTGGAGTGATGAGCGCGGCGGCTTGGTCGGCGTCGGGGATGAGGGTTGGGCCTGCGTCCAAGGGAACGGTCTTCACGCCTGCCATATCCATCCACATGCGGTGGTTGAAGTAATAGGGCACGGGCACGATGACCTCGGAGCCTTCATCGCAAAGCGTCGAGATGGCGGCGGCAAAGGCTTGGTTGCAGCCGGAGGTGATCGCGATTTGTGTGTCCTTGATCGGTGCACCATAGGCTTTTGACCATTGGCTGGCGATTTCCGCCTTGAGCGCGGGCAGGCCCAGGACCGGGCCGTAGAGATGCGCCTCTGGATCGTTGAGGACGATTTCGGCGATGGCCTCGCGCATGATAAGCGGCGGTGGTTCAACGGGGGCGGCTTGGCTGACGTTGAGCAGCGGGCGGCCTTCGGGGTGGATCACACCGTCGAGCCAACGGCGGGCTTCCATGACGGGAGGGGCGAAGGTGCTGCTGGTGCGGGTCATATCAAGTTGTCCTTAAGTGGGCTTTCCATTCGCGCCAAATCAGCCAGATCACGAAGATGTCGATGACGCTGAGGATTATCATCATCATATCTCCGGTATGTGCAAACTTATTGAGCTGGTAGGCGATAAAACCGCCAAGTGCCAAGAGTGAGACAGGATAGGCCCAGCGAAGCCCCGCGAGGAGGGCGAGAACAAGGCCAAGGTTGAGGCCGCATCTAACGCCCATTTGGCCCAAGCCCAAGAGCCCCTTGCCGACCATGGAGATCAGAAAGCTAAGATCGGCCCATTTGCTGATTGGCTTGGGCTTCAGGAGGGTGGGCATTCGGAGTGTTAGTCTTTGCCACGGTAGGGTTCGACGTATTGCAGCGCCATGTCCCACGGGAAGAAGATCCATGTGTCTTGGGATACGCCTGTGATGAAGGTATGAACCATCGGTTCCCCTTGCGGTTTGGCATAGACCGTTGCGCAATGGGCGTTGGGGTAGAGTTTGCGCACAAGTTCCAGCGTTTTGCCGCTGTCGACGAGATCATCGATGATCAGGATACCTGTGCCATCGCCCATCATTTCGGCGTCAGGGTGTTTGAGCACTTCGGCCTCGCGACGCTCGTCTGCGGCTCCACCGCTGGAGTGGTAGGATTTCACCGAGATTGTATCCACGGTGCGAATGTCGAGTTCGCGTGCCACGATCATTGCTGGGGCCATGCCGCCACGGGTGATGGCCACAACAGCTTTCCAAGCGCCATCGTCTGGCCCTTTGCCATCAAGGCGCCAAGCAAGCGCACGGCTATCGCGGTGGATTTGGTCCCAAGAGATGTGGAAGCCTTTTTCATGGGGCAAGCGGTCTGTCATGGCAGCGGTCCTAAGTTAGGTGGCGACGATTTTGAGCCCTAGCAGGGCAAGAAGCCCGCCGAAGGATTTGTCGATGATGGTTTTCAAAGAGAGATAGGCCGCGCGGGATTTCTCGAGCGAGAAGATACGAGCGACGAAGGTGTTCCAGAGGGCCTCGTTCAGGAATACGACGATGAGCAATGCGCCGTAGACCCAAATGGGTGTGCTGGGTGGCACGGTGCCGATGAAGATCGCCGAGAACAGCACAGCTGGTTTTGGGTTGGCCAGTTGGGTGTAGAGCCCGAGGCGGAAGGCGCTGGCGGCAGAGCGGGGCGGTTTGCCCGATTGTGCCGTGATCAAAGGTTTGTCCGCGTCATGCCACAGGTTGTAGGCCATCCACATGAGGTAGCCCGCGCCACCGATTTTGAGCGCCCAAAGCAGCGAGGGGGCTGCGGCGAAGACGATGCCGAGCCCGAAGAGAGCGGCAGCGGCCCAGACGACAGCGCCTGCGCCGATACCCATAGCGAGGAATGCGCCCGTGCGCAGGCCTTCGGTCACCCCTGTTCGGGCCGCCATAATCACGGCCGGGCCGGTGCTAATGGCGGCGAGGAGGTGAAGGAACGCGACTGCGAAGAAACCTGCGATGGTCATGATGCGCCTTTAGACGGTTGAGATATCAGGGGCGTCGACGGCCTTCATGCCGACAACGTGGTAGCCGCTGTCAACGTGGTGAACCTCGCCTGTCACGCCGCGCGACAGATCGGAGAGCAGGTAGAGGGCCGAGCCGCCTACATCTTCGATCGAGACAGTGCGGCGCAGGGGGGAGTTCAACTCGTTCCATTTCAGGATGTAGCGGAAATCGCCGATGCCTGAGGCCGCGAGTGTCTTGATCGGGCCTGCGGAGATCGCGTTGACGCGGATGTCGTCTTTGCCGAGGTCTTCGGCCATGTAGCGGACGGAAGCCTCAAGAGCTGCCTTGCAGACGCCCATGACGTTATAGTGCGGCATCACGCGCTCTGCGCCGTAGTAGGTGAGCGTCAGGCAAGAGCCGCCTGGGTTCATCATCTTTGCCGCGCGGGCGACGACGGCGGTGAATGAATAGACCGAGATGTCCATCGAGGTCAGGAAGTTCTGGCGCGAGGTGTCGACGTAGCGGCCGCGCAATTCGTTTTTGTCCGAGAAGCCGATGGCGTGCACGATGAAGTCGAGCTTGCCCCATTTGGCCTCAAGGTCGGCGAAGAGTTTATCGACGCTATCCATATCGGAGACATCGCAAGGCAGGACGGTGTCGGAGCCAAGGGATGCCGCGAGGGGGTCTACACGTTTCTTGAGCGCGTCACCTTGGTAGGAGAAAGCAAGTTCTGCGCCTGCATCAGCCAAGGATTTCGCAATCCCCCAGGCGATTGATTTGTCATTGGCGAGGCCCATGATTAGGCCGCGTTTCCCCTGCATCAGATTGGATGTCATTTTTGCCTGCTCCCGCATTGGTCATTTGTTGGGATCGGTTTAGGTGATTGACAGCGCCACGACAAGACTTGAGCGTGGAAATGGATTATAGTGAAAGGGCAGGGCCATGAGCGACCGCACAGGAATTTTTGCAGGCGACGATCCGTTCGAGATTGCGCAGCGCTGGTTGGCTGAGGCTGCCGAGACCGAACTGAACGACCCAAACGCAATTGCGTTGTCTACAGTGGATGCAACGGGCATGCCAAATGCGCGGATGGTCTTGCTCAAGGAAATCGAAGCGAACGCCTTTGTGTTTTACACCAACTACGAAAGCGCGAAGGGGCAGGAGATTGCTGCTACGGGCAAAGCGGCTTTTGTAATGCATTGGAAATCGCTTCGCAGGCAAATTCGGGTGCGGGGGACTGTCACGAAAGAGGAGGGACCACAGGCAGATGCATATTTTACTTCACGTTCTCTGAAGAGCAGGCTTGGCGCATGGGCGTCGGATCAGTCACGCCCCCTTGATGCGCGGTCCACGCTTGTCGCAAAGGTGGCTGCGGTCACGCTAAAGCAGGGGCCAAACCCAAAACGCCCCCCGCACTGGGGTGGTTTTCGAATAGATCCAATAGAAATAGAGTTTTGGGCGGATGGTCCGTTCAGGTTGCATGACAGATTCAAGTGGAGCCGGATAAATGGCGATGTTCCTTGGAATATTGCCCGTTTGAACCCGTAAATTTCACGCTTCGTGAAATCTAAGGGTTGAATATCAGGTCGTTTTCTGGTGGTGATCGGTTAACAGACAAAAAAACAAAGGCGACTTGGTTCAGACGATACGAATAGGTCGAATGACAAAAAAATGAGCACTCCTGACGACATATCGAACGAACAGACGATGACAGGCACCGTGAAATGGTTTGACCCGGGCAAAGGTTTTGGGTTCGTCGTTTGTGACCTCGGTGGCCCTGATATATTACTGCATGCAAATGTGTTGCGTAATTTCGGACAGGGCTCGGTTGTCGATGGATCGCGTGTTGAAATGCGTGTTCAGCGGTCTGATCGGGGAATGCAGGCCACTGAAATTCTGGCGTTGAGCCCGCCTGTCGATGTGAGCGGCACGCCCGCTTTGCGCGATATGGAAGAGTTCACAGCCGAGCAAATTGCGAGCCAACCGGTGCTGCCCGCCCGAATCAAGTGGTTTGATAAGAGCAAAGGATTCGGATTCGCGAATGTGTTTGGCGACCCTGCTGACGTATTTGTGCACGTGGAGGTCTTGCGCCGTTGTGGATTATCGGATTTGCAGGCTGGTGAAGCCATTGGCCTGCGCCTGATTGAGGGCAAACGCGGTCGAATGGCCGTGGATGTTGTCAGTTGGGAAACCGTTAAGAAATGAAATCACTTTTTTTAGGTGGCTTGCTCGCGCTTTCGGCGTCGGCTGCTGCCGCTTTGTGCTCTGAGGACCGCGTCACTGTGATTGGCGGCTTTGGGCAGGCACCGTTTACCGTCACCGTTGCCGACGACAATGCGGAACGCAACAAAGGTCTGATGGACGTGGCGCAGATGCCGACGATGACGGGCATGCTGTTTGTCTATGAAGACCCTCAACACGCGACGTTCTGGATGAAGAACACTCTCATTCCGCTCGATATGATTTTCGCGGGCGCGGACGGGACGATTCTCTCGATTCACGAAAATGCGATCCCGATGGACGAGACTGTCATCGATGGCGGGCAGGGCGTGAAATTTGTTTTGGAAGTGAATGGCGGCATGACCAAGCGTTTAGGTGTAAAAACAGGTGATGTTTTGCAGCATCCGAGCATTGGCGCAGACGCAATTTCACCTTGTGAATAAAAACGCGATTTAGGGGTTTTCAAATCGTTTTACTGACAGTAGATAGGCGCCAGTCGGGGCGTAGCGCAGCCTGGTAGCGCATCTGTTTTGGGAACAGAGGGTCGAAGGTTCGAATCCTTTCGCCCCGACCATTTACCGCCGTAGAGATACGGGTGGCATAGGACCAGCCTTCGGGCTGGTCTTTTGCGTTTCAGGGTCTGCTTAAGGTTTGGGCAGTGTGTCGCTGGTCTGCACTACCCATGTTTGGATGATGGCTAACCGATTCTACAACTGAAACGGGGGATAACCCTGTTGAAGGAATTTCCGACTTTTGGCTAAGTCGCCTGTTTAGTTACATTTATCGGAAATGCGGCGCGGTTGGCGTTTTGTGGACAACTCGGTGGAGGAATCGAACTGCCCTGCGAACCCACAAGATGTGGTGGGGCGTCAACAATTTTAATCCAGAATTTGTGTTAAAAATCCGTTGACCATCTAGGGGTGGATGCGGCACTAAGTGGCAGCCGGACAATAAAACACTAAATGTAGTGTCCGCGCGGTTCGGGATCACAAGGCAGGCAAAAGCTGAGACTTATGACACCAAATGAGTCGGTTGATGATTTTCAACGCGATCAACGAACTGCGTTATCTGGCAATTCGCAAGGTTCCCGATTGGGGAACCACATTAATTTTTAGGTCGCAACGTCGACCGAACAGGATAGGGGCAGACGAGAATGAAGATCGAACGCAATTTCACAGATGCCGGCAAAGATGCCTATGCAGCGCTCGCGTTTAAGACAACCACATCTGAAATCCGTAACCCAGATGGAACAATTGTTTTCAAACTCGATAATTGTGAAATTCCGCAAGATTGGTCTCAGGTCGCCTCTGACGTCATCGCCCAGAAATACTTCCGCAAAGCGGGTGTGCCTTCTGAAATGAAGAAGGTGAAGGAAAAGGATGTGCCCGAGTTCTTGTGGCGCTCTGTTCCTGTTGAAGGTGCCACATTTGGTGGCGAGACTTCTGCCAAGCAAGTGTTTGACCGTTTGGCGGGCGCTTGGGCCTATTGGGGCTGGAAGGGCGGCTATTTCACGTCCGAGGAAGATGCGCGCACCTATTTCGACGAAATGCGCTATATGTTGGCAACACAGCGTGCGGCACCAAACAGCCCGCAGTGGTTCAACACTGGCCAGCACTGGGCTTATGGCATTGATGGTCCTGCACAGGGTCACCACTATGTGGACTACCAGACGGGAAAATTGACCGCGTCGAAGTCGTCTTACGAGCATCCGCAGCCACATGCCTGTTTCATTCAATCCGTGTCCGACGATCTGGTGAATGACGGCGGGATCATGGATCTTTGGGTCCGTGAGGCGCGTCTGTTCAAATACGGCTCTGGCACTGGGACGAACTTCTCCAGCCTGCGTGCAGCGGGTGAGAGCCTGTCAGGCGGCGGCAAGTCGTCGGGTCTCATGGGGTTCCTCAAGATTGGTGACCGCGCTGCTGGTGCGATCAAATCTGGCGGCACCACGCGCCGTGCGGCCAAGATGGTGATCGTGGATGCCGACCACCCCGATATCGAAGAATTCATCAACTGGAAGGTCATCGAAGAGCAGAAAGTGGCCTCTATCGTGGCTGGTTCCAAAATGCACGAGCGTCACCTGAACGCGATCTTTGCTGCGATCAAAGCCTGGGACGGTGCGGTCAACGATGCCTATGACACAAAGGTGAACGACGGCTTGCAAGATGCTGTTCGCGCTGCGAAAAAAGCCTGCATCCCCGAGACATATGTAAAGCGCGTTTTGGATTATGCAAAGCAGGGCCACACGTCGATCGAGTTCCCGACATATGACACCGATTGGGATTCCGAGGCCTATTCGTCTGTTTCCGGTCAGAACTCGAACAACTCTATCCGCGTGACCGATGCGTTTTTGAAGGCCGTTGAGAACGACGAAGACTGGAAGCTGATCAACCGCAAGAACGGTGAGGTCGCCAAGATCATCCGTGCCCGCGATTTGTGGGAAACTGTGGGCCACGCCGCTTGGGCCTGTGCCGATCCGGGCATCCAGTACCATGACACGGTTAACGCTTGGCATACTTGCCCAGAAGATGGTGCGATCCGTGGGTCGAACCCGTGTTCCGAGTATATGTTCCTTGACGACACGGCTTGTAACCTCGCGTCGATGAACTTGCTGACATTCTATAAAGACGGCGAGTTCCAAGTTGAAGATTACATGCATGCGACCCGTCTTTGGACGGTGACGCTCGAAATTTCCGTGATGATGGCGCAATTTCCGTCCAAGGCGATTGCGCAGCGGTCTTATGATTTCCGCACGCTTGGTCTGGGCTATGCCAACATCGGCGGTTTGCTGATGAACATGGGCTTTGGTTACGACAGTGACGAGGGCCGTGCGATGGGCGCTGCGCTGACGGCGATCATGACGGGCGTTTCCTATGCCACCTCTGCTGAAATGGCGGGCGAGCTGGGGGCCTTTGCAGGCTACAAGAAGAACGAGCAGCATATGCTGCGCGTCATTCGCAACCACCGCAACGCGGCCCTTGGCATGACCGACGGCTATGAGGGCCTTGACGTGAAGCCAGTGCCGCTGGATCACGCCAATTGCCCTGACATTCGTTTGGCCGAGATTGCCGTCTCCGCTTGGGACGAGGCGTTGGAGCTGGGCGAAAAGAACGGTTTCCGCAACGCGCAGGTGTCGGTGATTGCGCCGACTGGCACGATTGGTCTGGTTATGGATTGTGACACGACAGGGATCGAGCCTGACTTTGCGCTAGTGAAGTTCAAGAAGCTGGCTGGCGGTGGCTACTTCAAGATCATCAACCAATCGGTGCCTGCTGCATTGGAAAAGCTGGGCTATGGCTCTGCGCATATCGAAGAGATCATTGCCTATGCAGTCGGTCATGGCTCAATCGGGCAGGCACCTGCGATCAACACCACATCGCTGATCGGCCATGGGTTTGGTCAGGCTGAGATCGACAAGGTTGAGGGGTCTTTGAAGGCCGCATTCGACATCCGCTTTGTGTTCAACCAGTGGACGCTGGGCGAAGAGTTCTGCACAAAGACGCTTGGTATTCCTGCGCTCAAGCTGAACGATCCAACCTTTGATTTGCTCCGTCACCTTGGGTTCTCCAAGCAAGACATCGAAGCGGCCAACGACCATGTTTGCGGCACGATGACGCTGGAAGGTGCGCCGCATCTTAAGGAAGAGCATTACGCGGTGTTTGATTGCGCCAATGCGTGCGGCAAAAAAGGCAAGCGTTATCTGAGTGTTGACAGCCACATTTATATGATGGCCGCGGCCCAGTCGTTTATCTCGGGTGCGATTTCCAAGACGATCAACATGCCAAATGACGCAACGATCGTGGACTGCCAGAAGGCCTATGAGCTGTCATGGTCGCTGGGTGTGAAGGCGAATGCGCTTTACCGCGACGGGTCCAAACTGTCCCAGCCATTGGCGGCCTCCTTGGTCGAGGATGACGACGATGCGGCCGAAATTCTTGAAAGCGGCAACAGCCACGAGAAGGCGCGCGTGCTGGCCGAGAAGATTGTTGAGAAGATCATCATCAAAGAGGTCCGCAACCGCGAGCGCGAGAAGATGCCGCAGCGCCGTAAGGGCTATACCCAAAAGGCGATTGTTGGCGGCCATAAGGTCTACCTGCGCACGGGCGAATATGAAGGCGGCAAGCTGGGTGAAATCTTCATCGACATGCACAAAGAGGGTGCAGGTTTCCGCGCGATGATGAACAACTTTGCGATCGCGGTGTCGGTGGGCCTGCAATACGGCGTGCCGCTGGAAGAGTTCGTCGACGCCTTCACATTCACAAAGTTCGAGCCTGCGGGCATGGTTCAGGG
>Ga0181560_10000083_pt1 | contig 73756 bp, 74 predicted proteins | sample 011ome_20_FD_133751 | JGI IMG/M metagenome (GOLD analysis project Ga0181560, IMG submission 133751) | Coastal salt marsh microbial communities from the Groves Creek Marsh, Skidaway Island, Georgia - 011509CT metaG (megahit assembly) | ecosystem: Environmental > Aquatic > Marine > Intertidal... | reverse complement strand
CTTGACCCCCGATGAGGCCTATGTCAGCAAAACAGAACCAATGAGATTAGCAGCCTGAAATGAAACCCTGATCTACCTTAGCAAGGCTGCAAACTGGTCGAAAAAGCAGGACCACCTCTCTCAAACTTCGAGATACGATCTCTGTTGCGGCAAGAATCCGCCAAAACGCCAATCACAGATCGTTCTTTCATGCAGGCCACGCTGCTGATGAAAGTCGGGTGCGAACCAGTATGCGCAATGACCCATTGACGGACGAATTAAAAATCAATGCCGCAAATGGGTTTATGCCTTCCGATTTCGCGTAACTTTTTCGCGATAAAAAGGCGCATTTACATGCGGATGCCCCCCCTTTACCGCTTCGCAGTTACCCCAAAACTGTCGTGACCGCCCGATGCGTTGCGGCGACGACCAGATCGGCCTCCTGCTTTGTCAGGCAGAATGGTGGCGCGAAGCCGAGGATGTCACCTTGCGGCATGGCGCGGGCGATGACGTTGCTTTGCGACACCAATGTGGCCGAAACCTGCGGCCCGATCTTATCGGCAGCATTATAGAAAACGCGGTCCGTCCTATCGCGCACGAATTCCACAGCACAAAGCATCCCGTCGCCACGAATGTCGCCCACATGCGGATGGTCGCCCAGCGCCTCTTTCATCGCTTTGTTCAGATAGGCCCCAACCGTTTTCGCGTTCTCAATCAGGTTCAGATCGTCGATCAGCTTGAGGTTCGCGACACCTGCCGCCACCCCGATCGGGTGTGCGGAATAGGTCCAACCGTGACCCATCGGCCCGTTCTCATCCGTGCCTTGCGCCAGAACCGACCAAACGCGATCCGACACGATAGAGCCAGACAGTGGCGCATAGGCCGAGGTCAGCCCCTTGGCGATGGAGATGAAATCGGCCTCAAGCCCGTAGTGATCAGAGCCAAACATCGTGCCCAAACGGCCAAAGCCTGTGACGACTTCGTCAACGATCAGCAAAATGTCATGCTTTTTCAACACGGCTTGGATTGCGGCCCAATACCCGTTTGGTGGCGGCACAATGCCGCCCGTGCCAAGGATCGGTTCGCCGATAAAAGCTGCAATGGTATCCGCCCCTTCACGGGCGATTTGCGCCTCTAGGTCGGCGACACACTGCGCGACGAATTCTTCTTCGCTTTGGGCCAAATCAGCGCGGCGGAAGTAATCTGGCGCCAAAGTATGCATCACTCCCGCCATCGGCAGGTCAAACTTTTTGTGAAACAGTTCCAACCCTGTAAGTGAACCCGTCATCAGCCCAGAGCCGTGATAGCCACGCCAGCGCGAGATGATTTTCTTCTTCTGTGGGCGGCCCAGAATATTATTGTAATACCAGATCAGCTTGATGTTGGTTTCATTGGCGTCCGACCCGCCAAGGCCAAAATAGACCTTCGACATGTTCGCGGGGGCGCGGTCCAAAATCATCTTGGATAGGGTGATCGACGCCTCAGTGCCGTGACCAACATAGGCGTGGTAATAGGCAAGTTCCTTGGCCTGCGCCGCAATGGCATCGGCGATCTCTTGGCGGCCATAGCCGACGTTCACACAGTAAAGCCCTGCGAAGGCATCAAGGAACCGATTGCCGTCACGGTCCTCGATATGCACACCATTGGCCGTTTTGATGATCCGCGTCGGGCTATCACCCCGCGCGTGCTGCGCCAAATGAGTCGATGGGTGAAAGAAATTATCGCGGTCCCACTGGTCCAATTGATCGTTTTTAAGCATCTTCGTGATCCGCCTTGCTAGAACTTTGAATATTTGTGCACAACACGAAATGAATCGCTTGCCTTTTGAGTGAAAAACTACACTAAATTAGTTACAGCGCCACAAAATTCTTCCTGTTGTATACATCATTCCCGCGTGAGGATAGTGAATTGACCCAGAAAAACACCCCCTTTGATAAATCCGAATATGACCGTCGCATCGCCAAAACCCGCGCCGCTATGCAAGCCGCAGGGCTCGATCTGATTTTTGTGACTGACCCATCGAACCAAGCATGGCTTACGGGCTATGACGGCTGGTCGTTCTACGTGCATCAGGGTGTACTGTTGGGGCTGGAAGGTGACCCGATCTGGTGGGGCCGCTACATGGACAGTATTGGTGCAGGACGCACCTGCTGGATGCAGGCGGATCACATCCACGGCTACGCCGACAGCTACGTGCAATCGACAGAGCGCCACCCCATGCAGCCCTTAACAGAGCTGATCAAATCCTTAGGCCATGAGAAAAGCCGTATCGGCGTCGAGATGGACAACTATTACTACTCTGCCAAGGCCCATGCCGTTTTGGTTGAGAACCTGCCTGCCGCAAAAATCATGGACGCCACCGCGCTGGTGAACTGGCAGCGGATTATCAAGTCAGACGCAGAAATCGGTTTCATTCGCAAGGCCGCACGGATCAGCGAGAAGGTCATGGAAACCGCCCTCGCCCGCGCAGAACCGGGATTACGCAAGAACGAATTGGTCGCCGATATTTTCCACGCCGCTATCACGGGCGTTGATGACATCTGGGGCGACTACCCCGCGATTGTGCCGCTGACCCCGTCAGGGCTGGACGCCACCGCCGCCCACCTCACTTGGGACGGCACACCAATGCGCGAGGGCGAGGCAACGTTCTTTGAGCTCTCGGGCTGTTATCGCCGCTACCACGCGCCGCTCTGCCGCACGATCTTTCTTGGCACACCGCCGCAAGAAATGCGCGATGCCGAACAAGCGCAGCTTGAAGGGATCGAAGCGGGCCTGAACGCCGCCGTCGCTGGTGGGCGGACCTGTGATATCGCCAACGCCTTTTCCGACGTTCTGAAAAAGCACGGCATTCACCGCGAGGGGCGCTGTGGCTATCCTATCGGTCTGAGCTATCCGCCCGACTGGGGAGAGCGCAGCGCCTCGATCCGCAGCGAGGACCAAACGGTTTTGCAGGCAGGCATGGTCTTCCACTTTATGCCCGCACTCTGGATGGACACATGGGGACTAGAGACCACCGAGACCATTTTGATTACCGAAAATGGCCCCGCCCAACCTTTGTGCAACGTTGAGCGCAAACTCTTTGTTAAGCGCTAAGTCATGGATACGCTCGCCCGCACCAAGGATATCCTGCGCGACCTGATCGCCTTTCCAACCGTGTCGCGTGACAGCAATCACGCGATGATCGGCTATATGGCAAATCTGCTGGAGGATTGCGGCGCACAGGTTGATCTGATCACGTCGCCTTGCAGCACCAAAGCCAATCTCTTTGCCACTCTTGGTCCTATCAAAAGCGGTGGCATCCTGCTCTCCGGGCACAGCGACGTCGTGCCGGTGACCGATCAGGTATGGGCGACTGATCCGTTCGAGATGGTTGAGAAGGACGGGCTGCTTTACGGGCGCGGCACCTGTGACATGAAGGGATTTATCGCCGCCACCCTCGCCATGGCCCCTATCTATGCCCAGCAGGTCGGCACCCGCCCGCTGCATTTCGCCTATACCTATGACGAGGAAACTGGCTGTTTAGGAGCCCGACACTTGGGCGAGGTTCTGGCGGATCGCTGCATCTCTCCAAGTGTCGGGATCATCGGCGAGCCTACAGAGATGCGGATTATCGAAGGACACAAAGGGTGCTATGAATATTCGACGCATTTCCATGGGCTTGAAGGGCATGGATCAGACCCCGACGCGGGCGTAAATGCCGTGGAGGTTGCCGTGCATTACGTCGCTCGTCTCCTCGACCTCAAACGCGCCCTGCGCGATATGGCCCCGCCTGACGGGCGCTTTACCCCGCCTTGGACGACGGTGAATGTCGGCGGCCTCAACGGTGGTGTCGCGCATAATGTCATCGCCTCAAGGGCGCGTGTTGATTGGGAGATGCGACCCGTGCAGCAATCAGACGCCGATTTCGTCAAGGATAATCTGCGCCACTATTGCGACAGTGAATTGCTGCCGCAGATGCGCAAGGTCTACCCCGACGCAACCATCGCACTTGAAACCATTGGCGAAATCGCAGGGTTGGTTCCCACAGACGAAAACGAGGCCCGCCGCATCGTCAGCGAGTTGACGGGCGCCAATAGCACAGACTTGGTGGCATTCAGTACCGAGGCTGGCATATTCCAAGCTCTCGGCGCGGATGTTGTCGTCTGTGGCCCCGGTTCAATCGCGCAAGCCCATAAGGCGGATGAATTCTTGTCGTTAGATCAGCTTGGCCAGTGCTTGGGCATGTTGGAACGGCTTGGAGGCAAACTAACACATGGATGATCTTCGGGACGAAGACCTGACGCAACTCTCCGTGCGCGACCGTCATGCGGCGATGCACCACGCAATTCGCGAACGGATTTGCCTGCTCGATTACCCCCCCATGACACGCCTCTCCGAGACCGCCCTGGCCGAAGAGTTTGGCGTCAGCCGCACCCCCTTGCGCAGGGTTTTGGCGCGGCTGGAAGACGAAGGGTTGGTCGAATCCCAACACGGTGTCGGCACGCTCGTGACTGACGTGAATATCCGCGATCTCGCGCAGGTTTACCGCCTGCGGGTGGAGCTAACGGGGCTTATGGGGCACCTCGATCCTGTCACGCCTGACGCAGCCTATATGGACCGGCTTGAGGCCCTTCTTGGGCGCAGCAGCGACATCATCGCCTCTGGCACGCCGCACGGTTTTACCCGCCTCGACATTGACGTCTTCGAGACGCTTTTGGAGCTAACGGCAAACGAACCTCTACGCCAAACGCTGGAGCGGCTTTACTATCAAACCAAACGAATCTGGCTCAAAACCGCGATTGAGGCGCAACTGGAGCTCGACGCCGAATTCCGGATTTTCCATCACGAATTAGAGGCGATCCAACTGGCACTGCAGGCGAATGATCTGGTCGCTGCCGCCAACATCCAACGCGCCCACATCTCGATGAGCTTCAAGCGCCTTATGCAGAACGCCTGATTGTAACCACACGCCTGTTGTGGCCGTCGAACAGGGCGTATTTGCCTTGCAACTGGTTGCAAAAATTGTCCATTATTTATTGGTGCAGTACGCCACAGCTTCCGGTAAACGCGCGTAACCCGCCCCGTGTTAGGACTTTGCATTCAATGACGCCGACCCTCAAAGATGTTGCAGCACGCGCAGGCGTTTCACGCTCTGCCGTTTCGCGCACATTTACGGATGGGGCCTCGGTGTCGCCAAAAATGCGCAAAAAGGTCGAAAAAGCGGCGGCAGAGCTAGGATACAGCCCGAATTTTCTTGCACGAAGCTTAACAACGCGCCGCACAAAGCTCATCGGTCTGGTGTCAAACAACTTCCACAACCCCATTTTCCTTGAGGTGTTCGACCTATTCACACGCGGCCTGCAAGACTGCGGATTGCGCCCGCTATTGGTGAACCTCAGCGATGAAACCGACCCCGAACATTCGGTGCAAATGCTCACTCAATACTCCGTGGACGGGGTCATCGTCGCCTCCTCGACCCTGCCTCCCGCGTTCTCCAAGGCGTTCCGCGACAAGCGCATTCCTGTGGTGAACACATTTGGCCGCTACGCCAGCAACCCCGACGTCCATATCGTCGGCATTGACAACGTTGAGGCAGGACGCACCGCTGCCCGTGAACTCATTGCGCGCGGCTATCGCAACGTCGCTTTTTTGGGCGGACCTGCCTCCGCAACGTCAACCCAAGACCGCCTTGAGGGGTTTCGCGACGAGATTGCAAAGCAAGAGGGCATGATACAATCCCATTCTTTTGCCGCCGCATATTCGTTCCAAGCAGGCCGCGCAGAGATGTTGCGTCTTTTGGAATCCTCCCCCGCCGAGGCGTATTTCTGCGGTGATGATGTGTTGTCGATTGGGGTGCTGAGTGCGATTAAGGACGCGGGGCTATCTGTCCCACAAGACATTGGGATCATTGGCTTAAATGACATGGAAATGTCGAGTTGGGAGAGCATTTCCCTCACCACGATCCACCAACCAATCAAGCAGATCGTCACCTCAACAGTGGAGTTGATGGTCGCGATGCTGGACGATCCTGACCGCTATCCAGAGGCCCGATTGTTCCCTTGCCGCGTGGTCGAGCGCGGGACATTACGCCCGCGCCCGTAAGCTTATTTAAAGATGCTTGGACGTGCGTCCATCCATGCGCCCTGCGCCTTGGCGGAGGCAACAGCAGTATGCACGGCAGCCATTGAACGGACCCCATCAGAAGCCGTTGGCAAGCCGTCACGGGGCTCGCCCGCAATCGCATCTGCCAGATCGCAGTAGATGTTTGCCACAGCGAGAGGGAAGCCCTCAGGGTGTGCAATCGCCACACGTGAGAGGCGCTGCGCATCAGCATGCAGACCGCCCTCGCCCTTCTCGATAATCTGCGTGCGCCCGCCTACGGGGGTGTAGATCAACTGGTTGGGTTGCTCGGACGTCCAGCGGAATCCTCCAGTCTCTCCAAAAACTTGGATGTCAAAACCGTGTTGGCGACCGATGGCGACGGAGGATGTCCAGAGCCGCCCGACGGTGCCGCCGCTCATGCGGAAATTGACCATCGCGTCGTCTTCAAGAACACGGCTCGGAATCGTGGAGGCGAAGTCGGCGGAGAGCGTCTCGACCTGATCGTCGCAAATGAAGCTCGCCATATGCATCGCGTGAATACCGCAGTCCGCGAACTGCCCCGAAACGCCCGCCATCGCAGGATCATACCGCCACCGCACGCGTGGATTGTCGGCGTCAGTAGCGTCGCCGTGGTGGCCGTGGCTGAAGTTCGTGACCACGAGGCGTGGCTTGCCGATCTCGCCTGCGCGGACCATTGCGCGGGCTTGGCGCACCATTGGGTAGGCCGAATAACAGTAGTTGACCGCGCAGATTTTACCTGTCTTTTCAACGACTTTTACGATCTCTTCGCCCTCTTCGACGGTCATTGTCATCGGCTTTTCGCACAGCACGTTGAAGCCTGCCTCAAGGAAAGATTTGGTGATTTCAAAGTGTGTGGCATTAGGCGTCGCAACCGTCACGAGGTCAACGCGGTCAGCGCGGCCCTTCTCGCCGCTCAGCATTTCTTGCCAGTCGCCGTAAGCACGATCGGCTGCGATACCAAGGCGCTGCGCATAGGCGCGGCCTTCGTCGGCACGGTGATCGAGTGCGCCTGCGACCATTTCAAAGCGTGCGTCGGCTTGTGCACCAAGGCGGTGTGCCGGGCCGATTTGGCTGCCTTCGCCGCCGCCGATCATGCCCCATTTTAGTTTCGTCATCTTAGGTGTTCCTCCCCAAAAACATGATGCACAGGGCGTGCACCAAGCGTGCACACACCATGCACCGAAGTATCAAAATCCGATGGACTGCAAGTACTCGCGGTTCGCGCGGGCGTCCTCAAGCGGTGTGCCTGGCATGGATGGGTCGCAGTCTTGCTCGACCGTGCACCAGCCCTCGAAACCGTGGTCGACCAGCACCTTGCGCACGGCAGGGAAATCCACATCGCCCTGTCCCAAGTTGCAGAAGATCCCTTGACCGCAAGCCTTGTAGAAATCGGTGCGGTTCTCGACGACGTCGGCCTTCACCACAGGGTTGATATCTTTGAAGTGCATGTAGCTGATGCGGCGCATGTTCCGCTTCATAAAGCTGATGGGATCAAAGCCTGCGTAGGAGTGGTGGCCGGTGTCAAAGCAGATTTTCAGGATGTTCTCGTCGACTTCGTTCAGGAGCCGCTCAAGCTCTGGCTCAAAGTCGATGAAGCCCGCTGCGTGGGCGTGAATGCCCACGGTGAGACCATATTCTTCGGCACCCACTTTCGCGATAGTCGCAATACGATCGCGGAAAGTTGTCCATTCGGCCTTGTCCATCTGCTCGGCCTCATAAGCGCGGCCAGCGGTTGGAGCGCGGCGCGGCGAAATGCTGTCGATGAGAACGAGATGTTGCGCGCCGTGTGCGACCAATGCTTTACAGGTCCGCTTGCTCGCGTCCATCACATCCTCCCATTTCGCAGGGTCATGGAAGGCGCGAAAAACAACGCCACCGATGATCGACAGGTCACGCTCGGCCAAGGCAGGTGCGAGGACAGCAGGGTCTTCCGGCATGTAGCCGATCGGGCCAAGCTCGATGCCTTTATAGCCCGCCCCGGCGCATTGATCCAAGACAGATTGCCATGTGGGATAGGATGGATCGCTTGGGAATTCGATGCCCCATGAACAAGGGGCGTTGCCGATTTTGATAGTCATTTCAGTGCCTTTCGAAAAATTCTAAACGCGGGCCACATCAACCCAAGCCTTACTGCGTGAGGATTGAATCGCTGCCGCGACGATTTGGTTGACCGCCATGCCATCCGCAAAGGTTGGCCAGACCGGGGTGTTGGTTTCGATGGCATGAAGAAAGTCCTTCGCCTCGATGATGATCTGATCTTGGTAGCCCGTGCCGTGACCGGGGCCTTGGCAAAAGGGTTCGTAATCGGGGTGCGCGGGGCCTGTAAGGATCTTGCGAAAACCGCGCACAGCCTCTGGCTCGTCAGCGGTATAGAGCCAGATCGCGTTCTGGTCCTCTTGGTCAAAACGGATCGCACCTTTAGTGCCTGTGACCTCATAGGCGTAACCCATTTTGCGGCCATGGCTGACGCGGCTGAAATACATTTGCCCCATGGAACCGTTTGCAAAACGGCACATCATTTGCGCATGATCGTCGTTGGTTACGGTGCCTTGCGGACGTGTTTTATGAACGGTTTCGACCTCGGCAATCAGCCTGTCGATGGGACCGATCAGGGCCAATGCCGCGTTAATCATATGGGGCGCGAGGTCGCCCATCGTGCCGTTTGCGTCGCCTGTTGTGCGCCAGTTTGCGGGCACTTGGGGGTCAGCGAGGAAGTCTTCGGTATGCTCGCCGCGGAACCACGTGATGTCGCCAATCACGCCGTCCGCTATAAGTTTGCGCGCAAATTGGCTGGCGGGCGTACGGATGTAGTTAAAGCCGGTCATGCCGATCTGACCCTGCGAAGCCTCGACCATCGCACGGCTGTCATCGAGCGTCGCACCGAGAGGTTTTTCGCAAAAGACAGGTTTGTTCAACTTAAACGCAGCCTCGGCAATGGCGCGGTGGGTTTCTTGAGGGGAGGCGATGATGATGGCTTCGACGGCGGGATCATTGACCAGCACTTCCCAGTTGTCTGTGGCGCGGGAAAAGCCGTAAGCCGCGCGGTATTTCTCGGCAGAGACAGGGTTCGTCGCACAAACCATCTCAAGATGCGGGCGCAATTTGGTGTTGAACACGGCACCCACAGCAGACATCGCAACTGCGTGTGCCTTACCCATATAGCCGCCGCCAATAATGCCGATTCCAATTTTTGTCATTTGATGAACAGTCCTTATTTCCGCTTTGCAACCGGTTGCAAAATAAGTATCCTGAGATTCGAAACCGCGCAAGACGCAATCGCCCAAACGCAGGGCTCGAAGAAGAGAAATCGTATGACCGACCAGACAGTAACACTGACCACCGCGCAGGCGATTATCCGTTACCTGAACAATCAATTCATCGAGGTAGACGGCGTTGAGATGCGCGTCTGCGGCGGCGGGTTCGGGATTTTCGGCCACGGGAATGTGACCTGTCTGGGCGAGGCGCTTTATGATGTGCGCGAAACGCTGCCGCTTTATCGCGGGCAAAACGAGCAGAGCATGGGATTTGCCGCTGCCGCCTATTCCAAGCAGTGGTTGCGCCAGCGTTTTATGTTTTGCACGGCGAGTGCGGGACCGGGCACGGCGAATTTGGTGACCTCTGCGGCGCTGGCCCATGCCAACCGTTTGCCGATGCTGATGCTTTGCGGTGATGCGTATCTGACCCGCCTGCCCGACCCTGTGTTGCAGCAGTTGGAGCATTACGGGAACCCGACGCTGGGCGTGAATGACGCTTTTAACGCTGTGACCCGTTTTTGGGATCGGATCACGCATCCTGCGCAGGTTTTGCAGTCGTTGCCTGCGGCCTTGGCAACGATGCTGGACCCTGCCGATTGTGGCCCTGCGTTCATTGGTTTACCGCAAGATGTGCAGGGTTGGACATTTGAGTATCCTGAGAGTTTCTTTGACAAGCGCGTGCACCGCATTCGCAGACAAGCCCCTGATACGGCAGAGATTTCCGATGCTGTGGCGTTGTTGTCAAAAGCCAAACGCCCAGTGATTATCGCGGGTGGCGGTGTGCAGTATTCGGGGGCTGTTACCGAACTGACGGCCTTTGCCGAGGCGCATGATATCCCTGTGATCGAGACGATTGCGGGCCGTGCTAATTTGGTGCAAGGCCATCCGCTCAACATCGGCCCTGTGGGTGTCACGGGGTCAGATAGTGCGAATGCTGTTGCCGAAAAAGCGGATGTGATTTTGGCTGTTGGCACGCGTTTGCAGGATTTCACGACGGGGTCTTGGACTGCGTTTGCGAAGGACGCAAAGATCATCGGGCTGAACGTCGCACGCCATGATGCAGTGAAGCATCTGTCGATGCCGATTGTTGGCGATGCGAAGCTGGCTTTGGGTGCCTTGAAGGCGCTTGGTGACTATAAGGCCCCAACCGAGTGGCTCGATTTCGCCAAGACCGAGCGGGTCAAGTGGGTGGCATATACCGATAAGATTACGACCCCTTCGAATGGGCCGAATTCCTATGCGCAGGTAATCCGCATGGTCAACGATCTGTGTGATCCGCGTGACCGTGTTGTTGCTGCGGCGGGTGGTTTGCCTGCAGAAGTCACCGCCCATTGGCAAACCAAGGATATTGGCACTGTGGACGTTGAATTTGGCTTTTCGTGCATGGGGTACGAGATTGCTGGCGGTTGGGGAGCGCGGATTGCGCAAAGCGAGCGCGAGCCCGAAAAGGACACGATCGTTTTCACGGGCGACGGTTCTTATTTGCTGATGAACTCGGATATTTATTCGTCGGTTTTGACGGGCAAGAAGCTCATTATCTGCGTGCTCGATAACGGCGGCTTTGCTGTGATTAACAAGCTGCAAAACAACACAGGCAACGAGAGTTTTAATAACTTGATAGCCGATTGCCCGACAATTCCCGCGCCATTTGCCGTGGATTTTGAGGCCCATGCTGCGTCGATGGGTGCTCATGCCGAAACCGTCGCGAACCCGATGGAATTGGGCGAGGCGTTTAAGCGGGCTAAGGCCGCTGACAAGACATCCGTGATTGTGATGAATGTGGATGCCTATGAGGGTTGGACGACCCAAGGCCACGCGTGGTGGGAGGTCGGCACGCCGCATGTAACCGCGCATGCCAAGGTCGCCGAAAAGCACGTCGAGATTGAAGCGAGCCGGTCCAAGCAGCGGAGGGGCGTGTGATGGATGTGATCGCGCAAATTCGCAAGAAAAACTTTGTGGTTGTTGGCCGCGTTGGGATCGATCTTTATCCCGATGCAGGTGTGTCTATTGAAGACATAACAGGTTTGAACGCTGACATGGGCGGGAGCTCTGCCAATATCGCGGCGGGGCTGGTGAAGCTTGGGTCAAAGGCGGCCCTCGTGACCCGTGTATCCGACGATGCCGTTGGTCGGTTTTGCCGCAAGAAGCTGGCCCATTACGGCGTGAATGCCGATTATGTGCAGACCCAAGGCGGCGAGGCCCGCAATTCGCTGGCGATGTATGAAAGTCGCGTCGCAGGCCATCAATCGGTGATTTACCGAAATGGCGCAGCTGATTTCGAGATGACAGAGGCGGATGTTGCCGGCGTTGATTACGCCGCATTTGGGGCCTTGGTTGCGGCGGGTACTGTTTTTGCAGCCGAACCCTCTCGCACAGCGTCGTTCAAAGCGTTTGAACTGGCGCGGGCAGCTGGGTTACCTGTCATTTTCGACGTCGATTATCGCCCCTACTCTTGGCCATCACCAAAGATCGCCGAAGAAGTTTTGTCGCGGGCGGCGGCGATGTCTGACGTCATTGTTGGTAACGACGAAGAGTTCGGGTTTATGGCAGGCGGAATCGAAAAGGGCCTTGATAAGGCCCGCGACCTCGCCGCAACAACTGCGACGATTGTGGTTTACAAAATGGGCCCCGAGGGTGCGATTACGATGAGTGCCGAAGGCGAGATGCGAACAGGTATTTACGCTGTTAGCGCGCTGAAGCCGACTGGCGCTGGAGACAGCTTTATGGCGGGGATGCTGACCTCGCTTGCTGATGGTCACGACCTCAAAACCGCCGTGCTGCGCGGCTCTGCTTGTGCGGCGATTGTGGTGGCGAAACCGGGCTGTGCGCCAGCGATGCCCTACCCTGCCGATCTTGACGCATTTCTGGCCGCTCACGCTGGCCCTTCCAACGCAACCTAAGGAAATCCCATGCATATTGCGCCACATGATAACCAGAACAAGCCTATTGTGGGCGCCGACGATCCGACGGTTCCGCTGAATTATTTCAACATCGTCACGCTCAAGGCGGGCGAGGCGTTTGAATATCAGGTGCCCAACTACGAGACCTGCATTGTGCCCGCGACAGGCACGGTGGATGTCGAGATTGAGGGCATGTCGTTCAAGGCCGTTGGCAACCGTGGTGTGGACGTCTGGGACGGCGAGCCAGAGGGCGTTTATGTACCCGTTGGGGCCAAGGTCACGATTGTCGCTGTGCGTGATACCGAAACGTTTATCGCGGGCGCGCGTTATGACAAGGTTCTTGATCCGTTTGACGTGCGCGTGGCCGAGATCGACAAGGTGCAATACGGATCGGATGACACGAAAACCCACCGCAAGATCAAGCATATCTTGGGCACGAAATACCACGATAAGGTTGGGCGCTTGTTGGTGTCCGAACTGTTTACAGTTGGTCAGGGCGGCTGGTCTGGCTTCCCCGCGCATAAGCATGACACGGACCGCAAGGATCCCGATGGCAACATCATCGAGACGCGCCATGACGAGACCTATAACTTCCGGTTCCGCCCAAATCACGGGTCCGGTGTGCAGATCATTCAACATGAAGAGGGCAAGCCGGGCGATGCCTATCAACTGATGGACCGCTCGACGATTTTGCTCCCTTCCGGCTATCACCCCTGCGCGGTGATGCCCGGCTACGAGATGTATTACTTCACGATTTTGGGTGGTTTGAGCCAGCGCAGTCTGGTCCAATATTTCCAGCCAACACATGCCTATCAGGTCGAAACCATTCCGGGCATCAAAGACATGATCGCGAAGTTCAAATGACGCTGGCGACACTCGCGGAGGTGCTGCAACCCGCGTTGAAAAACGGCTATGCGGTTGCGGGCTTGGTCACGTTGGGTTGGGAAGACATGCGCGCCTATGTGGCAGCAGCAGAGGCCGAGGGCTGTCCTGTGATTTTGCAGGCCGGACCAGGGTGCAGGGCACATACGCCGTTGCCTATTTTGGGCAAGATGTTTCGATATTTGGCCGAAGAGGCGAGTGTGCCTGTCGTTGCACATTTGGATCATGGTTACACGGTTGAGGAATGTCGCGAAGCGCTGGATTCCGGTTTCACGTCGATCATGTTTGACGGGTCGCGCAAAGCCCTGAGCCAGAACATTGACGAGACGGCAGAGATTGCAGAGATGGCCCATGCGATGGGCGTTTCTTGCGAGGGCGAGATCGGGTTTGTGGGCTACGCGGGCGGCGAGACGTCTGCCGGAACGGACCCTGCGGAGGCTGCGCGGTTCGCGACTGAAACTCGCGTGGATGCCATGGCGATTTCCGTGGGCAATTTGCATTTGCAGCAAGATAAAGACGGCGGTTTGGATTTGGATCGTATCCGCGCAATTGAGGCGATAACGTCGGTGCCGCTTGTTATTCACGGCGGATCAGGTGTGCCTTTGGAACAGCGTAAATTGCTGGCGACGACCTCCTCGGTCTGCAAATTCAACATTGGAACGGAACTGCGCATGGCCTTTGGTGCAGCACTCCGCGCGGCTGTGAACGCGGACTCCGACCGTTTTGACCGCGTTGCGATACTCAAGGAAACGCATGATCCTCTGGTCGCGGCGACACGGCAAGTCTTGGCGGGTTTTCGGGGGGGGGCGTTTGATTTTGTGACCGTGCAAGACGCAGACAAATGACACCCCCAAAACCCCTTGCCTGTATGATCCCATGAGCCTATACGCTCCTGATCCTGACCGGCAACGGATTCGGGGTGTTGGTTTATGGAACCGCTGGAACACTGCATGTCCCTTCGTTGGGGCGGATTGCACCAGACAGGCCTGACAACCACAATGAACAAACGATGACGGCATCCTCTGGCGGGCGCATTTGGCGGACCCGATAACGACACAGAGCTCTGCAATCACGCCAACACGTCTCGGGAAAACCCGTGCTATATTAAGGAGCTATCAGATGAATCTGATTGCACAAATCGAAGCGGAGCAAATCGCCGCTTTGGGGAAAACAATCCCCGACTTCAAGGCGGGTGACACCATCCGCGTGGGTTACAAAGTAACCGAAGGCACACGTAGCCGTGTGCAGAACTATGAGGGCGTATGCATCGCTCGTAAGAACGGCAAAGGTATTGCTGGCTCTTTCACAGTTCGCAAAATCTCTTTTGGTGAAGGCGTTGAACGCGTATTCCCATTGCACTCCACAAACATCGACGAGATCACAGTCGTTCGCCGCGGTAAGGTCCGTCGCGCGAAACTGTACTATCTCCGCGATCGCCGTGGTAAGTCTGCGCGTATCGCAGAAGTCACCAACTACAAAGCGCCGAAGGCGTAAGGGGACCTGTTATGAAAAAAGATATTCACCCAGACTACCACGCCATCACAGTCAAAATGACCGATGGTACAGAAGTGCAAATGAAATCCACATGGGGCAAAGAGGGCGACACAATGTCTCTCGACGTTGACCCGTCTGTACACCCAGCATGGACTGGCGGCAGCTCGCGTCTTATGGATGCCGGTGGTCGTGTTTCCAAGTTTAAGAACAAATACGCTGGTCTTGGCTTCTAAGCTAACCCACTGTTTAAACTACGAAACGCCGTCCTTCGGGGCGGCGTTTTGCGTTTTAGTTGCGATGGGTTAAAACCCATTCTACATCCCCTCTTCCCAACAGGTGTCACATGGCGCATCCACTTGAATCCCTGATCGATCAGATCATCCAAAAGGCCGAAGCCGAAGGCGCGTTCAAGAATTTGGCGGGTGCGGGAAAGCCGTTGCCGCACTTGGATGATCCCGCAAATGCGTTGCTCAATCGGATTATGCGCGAGGCTGATGCGAAGGCCCCTGTTGTGATTATTCGCGAACAGATTTTGGCGTCGTCAGCACGGCTGAAGGCGCTGACCGATCCCGTGGGGCGCAAGGAAGAGATGCTGGTTCTGGCCGCGTTGCAGACAAAGCTTGCCATCGAGATGGAAGCGTTCCGCAAATACGGATAGGCCATCACTTCGCGTGCACAACCCGTGCACCAAGCGTGCACTGCTCCCCACACCCACTCAACTCAGTGGCCCGCGTGAGAACACCACTGGCAGGAAAATAAGACGTCTCAACGCGGCCGCAATTCAGGGGCGTTTCCGGCCTGAAGACGTTCCGCTGCAAACAAAGTTATAGCAGCAATAGAATAGATCAAAAGCGAACAGAAACCCGCGCTATCCATCTCGGCCCGGCTCATTGGGATCGCAGGAGAAGAGCGCGATCTTGTTGCCTTGCGGGTCGCGCAGGTAGCTGACGTAGAAATGTGGCCCGTAGGATGCGCGGAATCCGGGTTGGCCATCGTCAGTGCCGCCTGCGGCGAGGGCTGCGGCGTGAAGGGTGCGGACTTGGGCTTGGCTGCGTGCCTCGAAGGCGACCATGGCCCCGTTTCCTGCCGATGCGGGTTGTCCGTCAAAAGTTGGTTTGACGTAGAAATCTGGAAAGACGTGTCGTTGGTCGTTCGGGACGGGGAGCGCGTAGCTGAGGCCCTCGGACCCTTCGCTGAGCCCGTAACCCAAGGCTGGAAGTAACGCGGCGTAAAACCGTTTCGCGCGTGCGAGGTCATCAGCACCGACGGTGACGTAGGCAATCATACGGCGTGGTCCTTATTATTGGTTTGGCGTCTGAATATCCTAGCCCGTGTTGCAGATAGAGAAAACCCGCTGCACCTTGCGAGAGATGCGGCGGGGTTACGTGGTCAATCATGTGGGCGGTGGCGACCGCATAAGCGAAGCGCATATCGGAACCTTCATATGTTTTTCCCTGTCACACGGGTCGCCCGCTCCGGTCCGTCGCTATATTTTAGAATTGTGGCGTCGCGCCAGCCTGCATGGCCAATCCATAGGAAAGCCCCTGTCCGATGCGGTGCGCGAGGCGCGACCATTCGTGTGCGAGATGCGGCTCCAGTTCGGCATGCAGCACCTCGTCAAAGAGGCCAAGCCAGATCGGGAAGTGCTCGGCTTTGACGTCGCCTGCCGCTTGGTGTTTTTGCATCGGATTGCCCGAATAGGACCGCTCGCGCAGGATGGCGTTGCGCCAGAAGCTTGCGATTTTGATCTCGTGTTCGGGCCAGTCGTGGATGTGGTTGGCGAAGACTGGGCCCAGATCTGGGTCGCGCCGCACGGCTGCGTAGAATTTCCCGACAACCGTGTCGATTTGGTCAGCAGTCAGCATCGTTTCACCCCAAGATTGCCCAAGTCAGGCCGAGCAAGATGATCAGATAAAAGAGCGTATTGAACATCCAGCGGATCAGCCCTGCATCTTTGTCAGGGTCAACGCCCATCATGAGGCAGGCCTTATTGCCGGGCCAGAGGAGGAGTTGTGTGAGGGTCATGGGGTGCTCCGCTAAATGCGTATTTCTGTTGCGTATTAAATAACGCTTTTAAATTCGCATTTCAATTGCTAATTTAATCCCATGCAGCTTGATAAATTCACCGACTATGCTTTGCGGGTTTTGATGACCCTTGCCGTGCGCGCGCCCGACCGCGTGCCGACCTCTGCGATTGCGGCGGGGCATGGGTTGTCGGAGCATCATTTAGCGAAGGTCGCGACCGAGTTGGTGCGTTGCGGGTTTGTGGTGTCAGAGCGTGGGCGCGGGGGCGGCTTGACGCTGGCACGCCCTGCTGAGGAGATCAACATCGGCGCGGTTGTGCGGGCCTTGCGGGGCGATACGCCTGTGGCCGAATGCTTTGGCGGCGGGTCCGATTGCTTGATCCTGCCTGCGTGCGGATTGCGGGGGCCATTGGCCGAGGCACAAGAGGCGTTCTTCGCGGCGCTGGACAGGTATCAACTGGCGGACGTGGTGAAGTCACGGTCAGCGTTGGCGGGATTGTTGGCGTTTTGAGTGGTAGGTTGCTTCAATCTTTACGCCTCCGACTGACCCGTATCGAAAAACAATGCCTTCCTCAGCAGCAAGTAAAGGTCTACGACCCTCCAAAACAAAACGGCCCACCTGATTGGCGGGCCGTTTTTCAGTTTTTAGCGTAGGCGCTTAAGCGACGTTGCTGCGTCCGCGCCCTGTTGCTGGCTTTTTCGTGCGGGGCTTGCCTGCGCCGCCGTGCTTGGCTGCACCTGCTGGTCGACCAGCTCCACCGCCTGCTGCGCGTGGTGCGCCGCGACCGCGACCACCGCCGCCACCGCCGCCGTTTGGACGCTTTTTCTGACCGGGCTGGATTTCCCATGCGCGGCCTGATGCGACGGGGATTTCTTCCTTCATCGCTTTTTCGATGTCCTTGAGATCGATCATCTCGTCAGGTGCGCAGAATGCGATTGCGGAGCCTTCGGCACCAGCGCGGGCTGTCCGACCAATGCGGTGCACGTAGTTTTCGGCAACGTTTGGCAGGTCGTAGTTATAGACGTGGCGCACGCCCGGGATGTCGATACCGCGTGCTGCAACATCGGTTGCTACGAGGACGCGAACCTTGCCAGACTTAAACGCCTCGATTGCGCGTTCGCGCTGCCCTTGGGATTTGTTGCCGTGAATGGATGCGGCGCCGAAGCCCTTGGACTCGAGGAACTTGTAGAGTTTCTCGCAGCCGTGCTTGGTGCGGCCAAAGACCAGCGCCAATTCGTCACGGTGCTTGTCGAGGAGTTCAACCAGCAGGTCCGACTTTGCGGCTTGCGCGACATAGTGCAGGGACTGGTTGATCTTTTTGACGGCTTGGCCCGGAGGGTTGACCTGCACGCGCACGGGATCGGAGAGGAAAGCGTCGGCAAGTTCGGCCATCAGCTTTGGCATTGTGGCCGAGAACATCATTGTCTGGCGTGGTGTGGCCAAAAGCGGTGCAATGCGGCGCAGCGCGTGGATAAAGCCCATGTCGAGCATTTGGTCGGCCTCATCAAGAACCAGATAGATGGTCTCGTCGAGACGGATCGCGCGGCGGTCGAGCAAGTCGATCAGGCGGCCCGGTGTGGCGACCAGAAGGTCAACGCCGTTTTGCAGGCGCTTCATTTGGGACGCAATACCCGCGCCACCAACCACAAGCGCCACTTTCAGGTGGCTGCCTTTGGTGTAGGCGGTGAGGTTGTCGGCGATCTGTTTGGCAAGCTCGCGTGTTGGCGCAAGAATCAGGCCGCGTGCGGTTTTGGCGTTCGGCTTTACGCCCGCCTTAAGCAGTGCGTCGATCATTGGCAGACCGAAGGCGGCAGTTTTGCCTGTTCCTGTCTGTGCCAAGCCCATCACGTCGCGGCCATTCATGGCGTGCGGGATCGCTTGGGTCTGAATTGGGGTTGGGTCGGTGATACCCTGCTCTTTGAGAATATTCACCAGACGGGGCGCGAGGCCCAGCATATCAAAATCCATAGTCGTCTTTCTGGCGGGGATTGCCCCGCGCATAGGGTTCGGCCCACCGCGAAAGTGCGGACAAGCCAATGCAGGTTGCGCCCATATGCTGACGGCCAGAGCCACATGCCCCGACGCCGATCAGGCGCTGGACCCCCTGCGTGATGTGGGAACCGGAAAATTAATCGATGCCTTGCGGACTATCTCGTCTCGCTCTACTCACGCGGCAGGATGCATCGGTTGAGGTGCATGTGGAGGACAATTGGACGTAAGTCAAGTGTAGTGTAGAGATGTCATTTCTTGAACGACGTTCATTTATGTTGACCTGCGACCGCATCTCGCTTATTCGTGAACAATGTTCACAAATTGGAGAGAATCCCATGTCCCGTCCCTTTCTTGCGCTTATCGTCCTTGGCGCTGCCGCCGCCTGCACCAATGCCGGTAGCTATCACGCGGCCCAATCGGCCAATCATAGCGAAGCGTCTGCCATGCATGGGTCTGCTGCCGCTGGTGATAGTGTTGCCACGGTCGTCGCGGTGCCGCTGATCGTTTCGGGTTCAGCATTGCTAGTGTCAGGTGCTGCTATTCAGTCATCAACGACAAGCCCTGCCCCACCCCCGACACGCACGCCAAATGGCCCGCCTGCCCTTTAATTTGACCAAAGAATTGGAAACCCTATGAAACGCTTTATGAAACTTTGTGCCGCCGTCGCCATGACGCTTTTGCCTGTCGGAGCGATGGCGGGGAGCAGTGCTGCTGGTAACCCGATCCTGCCTGCCGCCGAGGTCGCGACGTTTGCGGACCGTGTGCAAAATGATCTGGCGTCCCGTGGCGCGCGCGTTGCGATTGTGTCGCGGATGGGCCGTGATCCTGCGCAGATGCCAGACGGGATTCTTTATACCCATGTCGCGTTTTGGGTTTACTCGCAAATCACGCTGGCCGATGGCAGCCGTGGCCAAGGCTACCGCGTTTACAACCTGTATCAGCGCGAGGGTGACCGCATGGTAAGCGATCTGGTGCAAGACAGCCCCGCCGAATTTTTCGCAGGTGCCCAGCGCCTTGATACGGGCATCATTATTCCTGAGCCAGCGTTGCAGCGCAAATTGCTCGCGGTAATCAATAGCCCGACATATGCCGCTCTCCACAATCCACGGTATTCGGTTTTGGCCAATCCTCTTACGCCGCAGTTTCAAAATTGCACCGAACATACGCTCGATGTGTTGATGGCAGCGATTTATGATACGCGGGATTCTGCCCAAATCAGGGCAAATATCTCGGCGTATTTTCACCCACAAATTGTGGAAGTTGGCGGATTAAAGCGTGCGCTTGCCACGATGGCCTCTGAGGCGCTGACAACGGCAGACCATGGACCTGTGGTCGCGACGGCAACCTTTGGGTCCCTGAGCCGATTTATGCAAAGTTATCAGCTCACTAGCGACGTCTACCGGATCACACCGACCACGATTTCGCGGTTCTGACATACGGCGGAGAGTTGCCATAAACCTCTGGTTATACGCGCATAATCCGAGGCTTATGGCACCCTCCATAAACTTTCGCCCAATAGCAGCCCTCTCCGATTTCATATCCATCTGCCTCCAGTGACGAGCGTTTTGCTTGCACCTCACCACAGATAAAAACCGGAGAATACAAAATGAAAACGACACTTGTCGCAGCCCTGATGACCCTCGCCGCAGCACCAGCATTCGCAGAACCAGCTTGCACACCAGGCGCGGAAGTCACCCCAGTCTGGCAGTCTTTGCAGAAGTTCGAAGAAGAAGGCGGCGAAGTCATCTCCTTCAAGATCAACGACGGCCAGTGCTATGAAATCTACGGCAAAGTAGACGGCACAAACATGGAAATCTTCTTTGATCCAAACACAGGCGAAGAGATCGATCGTATCGAAGCTTAAGCCCTAGAGAGACGGAGGTGCATCATGGAACAAGTTGACTATTCCGCGTCGACATCGCGCGTTCGGGTCTGGGACCTTGGGGTGCGCCTCTTTCACTGGTCGTTGGTCAGTATGGTCGGACTGGCCTACGTCTTCGACGAGCCTCGCAAACTACATCGCGGGTTGGGCTATGTGGTGATCGGCCTCATTGCATTTCGCCTGATCTGGGGGTTTGTGGGCGGCCGACATGCACGGTTCGCGGATTTCATCCCCCGCCCGATGCGCCTCTTTGGATATCTGCGCGACATGCTACGCGGGCGCGAGGAACGCTACCTTGGCCATAATCCTGCGGGTGCTGCGATGATCTTGCTGTTGCTTTGCACGTTGTCTGCCATCGGGGCGACGGGGTATATGATGGGCATGGATGCCTATTTCGGCAAAGACTGGGTTGAACATACCCACAAGCTTTTGGTCAACTTCCTGATCCTTTTTGTGGCAGGGCATGTTGGCGGGGTGATCTTTTCGAGTTGGCGGCATCGCGAAAACCTCGTGAAGTCGATGGTCACTGGCCAGAAAGATATGCATGACTGAGACGTCCCCGAACGGAACACAAAACCCAATGCTTCGGCGCGCGATGTTCCTCGCCGCAGTGATATTGCAGGTGGCTTGCCTCGTTGTTTTTATCGTCGATATTGCCGAGGAAGCGGGGCAGTTTACCCTAGACACATGGCGCGAGATTTTTGGCGTCATCGCCTTGATCGTAGGGGCCAGCGTGACGCTGAACCAATACCGCCGCCTGCTGCGTCGCAATACGAAAGTCGAGCGAGAACTCGGCGCAGTGAGTGGCGCGTTCCAAGAGATGATCGAGGCGCATTTCGCAGCATGGCAGTTGACGGAGTCCGAGCGTGATGTCGCGCTTCTCTCTATCAAGGGCATCTCGATTGCTAACATCGCCGCCATGCGCAACACACGTGCGGGCACAATCAAAGCACAAAGTGCCGCGATTTACCGAAAGGCAGGTGTGTCGAGCCGCGCCGACTTGATCTCGATTGTGATTGAGGATTTGATCGCGGGCCTTGATCTGACCGCGCAAACCGATTCCTAAACGCGACACCTGACCAGAAAAATGCAGGTGCCGTCCGCCATTGCTTCCCCTCGGCTAATTGTCGCCATATAGAAGGGTCAGAAATCGAGCGAGGGCAGACCATTGGCGCATATTATCGTTGTGGGTAATGAAAAAGGCGGAGCGGGCAAATCGACCGTTTCCATGCATGTGGCAACGGCGTTGTCGCGCATGGGACATAAGGTGGGTTGTTTGGATCTCGACCTGCGCCAAAAGACACTTGGCCGCTATATTTCCAATCGGACAGCGTATCTGGAGAAGGCGGGTCTGAGCCTGCCAACGCCGAGCTATCACGATCTGCCCGAGATTGACCAATCGTCGCTCGCCCCCGGTGAGAACGTTTACGATCACCGTCTGTCTGCCGCAGTTGCGGGCCTTGAGCCGGAAAGCGATTTCATTCTGATCGATTGCCCCGGCTCGCATACGCGCCTGTCTCAGGTCGCGCATAGCCTTGCTGATACGTTAATTACCCCGCTAAACGACAGCTTTGTCGATTTCGATTTGCTGGCCCATGTCGATACCGAGGGCGAAGATATCACAGGTCCATCAGTCTATTCCGAGATGGTCTGGAACGCGCGCCAGTTGCGGTCGCAAGCGGGCCTTGCGCCGATTGACTGGATCGTTGTGCGCAACCGTATGGGCGCGCAAGCCATGGTCAACAAAGAGAAAATGGAACGCGTGATCAACAAGCTGTCCAAGCGGATCGGCTTTCGCACGGCACCGGGATTTAACGAGCGGGTTATTTTCCGTGAGTTGTTTCCACGGGGTTTGACCCTGCTCGATCTGAAGGATCTGGGCGTGAAGGGCATGAACATTTCCAACGTTGCGGCCCGTCAGGAACTACGTGATCTGATCAAATCGCTGAACTTGCCCAATGTGACGGTCAATTTTTAAGTAGAAATTTACTTCACGCTGCCATCACGGTTTGAAATGGTGCTTTTGTTGTCGGGCAATGCCCCGTAACAATAGGCGTTAACCATAATTTGAACTGGGTGAACCGTTGAAAAACCTTTTATCGCTCGAGCGCTACAGTGTGCTTGCCGCTGTTGTTATCCTTGCTTTCGCAACCTTGATCGGGTCGTTTTGGTCAGGGTGGATGCTGTTTTTCTTTGTGATCTTTGCGCTGCTGACCGCCCTTGGCATTCACGACATGAAACAAGATCGCCATGCTATTTTGCGCAACTACCCCCTTATCGGTCACATCCGCTATATGTTCGAGACGATCCGCCCCGAAATACGCCAATATCTGATTGAGGGCGACAAAGACGAGCAACCCTTTAGCCGCGAAACACGTTCCCTCGTCTATCAACGCGCCAAAGGCGTCGAGGATAAACGCCCCTTCGGCACACAAGAGAAGGTCTATGAAGCGGGCTATTCGTGGCTCACCCATTCAGTGGCGCCAGTGCATTTTGACGACTTTGATTTCCGCGTCTCGATTGGCGGCCCGAAGTGTAAAAAACCTTATAGCGCATCGCTTTACAACATTTCCGCCATGTCGTTTGGGGCACTCTCTGCCAATGCGATTTCTGCGCTGAATTTGGGCGCTAAAATGGGCGGATTTGCCCATGACACGGGCGAAGGAGGGATTAGCCGTTACCACCGCAAGGCAGGGGGCGATTTGATCTATGAGATCGGTTCCGGCTATTTTGGTTGCCGGAATGATGACGGGTCATTTTCACCGGAAAAATTCGCCGAGCAAGCCAAAGACGACCAAATCAAGATGATCGAAGTGAAGCTAAGCCAAGGCGCGAAGCCAGGCCATGGCGGGATGCTACCTGCGTCAAAGATTACAGAGGAAATTGCAGAGGCGCGCGGCGTTCCGATGGGGCAAGACTGTGAGTCGCCAGCAGCCCATTCTGCTTTCAGGTCACCTATCGAGTTTTGCGAATTCCTTGGCCAGTTGCGTGAATTGTCTGGCGGCAAACCGATTGGGTTTAAGCTATGTATCGGTCACCGCCGCGAGTTTTTGTGCATGGTCAAGGCAATGCTAAAAACGGGGATTGTGCCCGATTTTATCGTCGTGGACGGCACCGAAGGCGGCACAGGTGCGGCCCCGCTTGAGTTTGCCAACCACGTCGGCATGCCGATGGTCGAAGGCCTCAGTTTTGTTCATAACTCACTGCGTGGCGCGGGCCTGCGCGATCAGGTGCGTGTCGGCGCGGCGGGTAAATTGGTGTCGGCTTTTGACATTGCCAGAGCGATGTCACTGGGTGCCGATTGGTGCAATTCTGCGCGTGGTTATATGTTTGCGATTGGCTGCATTCAGGCACAGTCCTGCCACACCAACCACTGCCCCGTTGGCGTCGCGACCCAAGACCCGATCCGCCAGCGCGCGCTCAATGTCGATGACAAGAGCAAGCGCGTGGCACGTTTTCACGCCAATACGATGAAGGCGCTTGGCGAAATGGCGGGGGCCGCAGGCCTGCACGATCCGCGCGACTTCTTGCCCTACCACTTTATGTCGCGCAAGGCAGACGGCCAGCTCATCGAAGGGCAAGATGCCTACCCGTATTTGCCTATGGGGTTCCTGCTCGACGAGAACGGCGGAGACTACGGATATCGCAGCCGCTGGAATCGCGCAAATGCAGAAAGTTTTGCGGCCGTTCCGCTTTGAATTTATTGCGCCTGCAAACGTAAGCGGCTAATTCAACTTAACGCTTGGGTGGGATCTTACCGGCGGCGCGCATAAACAGGCTGACCCTTGGCGTGGTTGCGGTCTCACCCCGTGACCGCGTCCGCAAAACGGGCGTGGTGTTCGACGTGCCCATCCTGCTTTCGCGCAGGACAATATACATGCCGCTTGCGATAATGATGGCTGCGCCGACGCCTGTCGGCATATCGATTGTCTCGTCAAAGAACCAATAGCCATAAATCGTGGCCCAAATGATCTGGCTATATTGCATTGGTGCGATGATCGCGGCCTCTCCATTGAGGTAGGCCGTGATCATCATGCGGCTACCCACCCAAGCGAATGCTGCGACGAGCCCTATCGCCCCCAGATGTTCGATCGGCATTGGTTTGTAAACGAAGGGCAATGCGATTGCCATCAACACAAAGTTGGCCATCATCGGGTAAAGTAGCAGGACCATCGGCCGCTCTTCGGCACCGACCTTACGCACAACGATAGACGCGATTGAGCCGCAAATAGCCGCAGCGAGTGCCGCGAAATGGCCGAGCCCGAGGGTCGTGGCGCCGGGACGCAAGACGACGATCACGCCAATCAAGCCGACGACGACAGCGGCCCAACGGCGCGCGCGGACTTTCTCACCCAATACAGGGATCGCGAGCACGGTGATAACCAGCGGCGAGGCAAAGAGGATTGCGTAGACTTCGGCCAAGGGCAGCACAGAAAACGCGTAATAGGCGCATACGCCCGTGATCACAGCGGCTATGGTCCGCAAGGCAAGCCACCAAGGATAAACGGGGATCAACGTCCCCTTCACGTTGTCGCGCATCATCGAGACCATCGCAAAGGGGAAGCTCAGCAGGACCGAAAAGAATACGAGCTGAAAGGGCGAGTAATCGGCGCCCATTACCTTAATTACGACGTCATGAGCGGCATAGATTGCAAAGGCCAAAAGGGCGATCAACGCGCCACGCAAGTTACCAGACATGATCGTTCCTCTATCAGGTTTTGCGCGGCGGGTATGCGCAGCTAGTTACGTCGTCCTTACGCCTGAAGATTTTGCTTTTCAACCGCAGCGACGGTAAAAGCAGGATAATCCATGCTTTCTTAAACAAGAGCAAAAATGTCACCAAGACACCAGTTTTCGCAATGACTTTACCAGCAATCAGACCGCCACTGCCGACGGCAGCAAGCCTGTCAATTCTGGGGGTAAAATCAGAGTATTTGTGGCCCCCGTTAAAGGAAACCATCGAAATGACTTTCGGTGCCGCGGCGAAAACTGCAGGGAGTTCGTCAATCGCGGCAACGACGTTTATGATCAAGACACTGCGGCAACCAAGTGCGCTGATAGTGTAATTGAGGGTGTCGGTGTCGCTAAACCGTGGATGCATTGCCCAATGCAGTTTCCGCGCGACAGCATCGTAGCGAGGGGGGGCGGCCCAACCGACCAACTCCAACGCACCATGACCGTTTTCTTCGCGCCATCTGCTTTCTGCGACCGCGTCGCTCTACATGGTTTTGAGCAGACTGTCGTCATCGGCAGCCACGTCATCAGAAACATAGCCGTTATCGCCGAATTCAATGGTTAACCCCCACCTACCCTCGTCGTAGGGTGCAAGGTCTGCGGAGACGTTTGGGAAAAACGCCTTCAAGTTTTCGGCATGCGCAGGGACGGCAATGCGACGCAATTAACAGCGTCAAACTGGCTAAAATTTTCAATAGAAGCACCCGAGTATAGACTTAAAAATGTTAACATTTTCAATCCATACTCGGGATTAGAAGCAGATCAACCTTGAAGGGATGCGTCCAAGGCCGCCAAGATGACGTCGCCCATTTCGCCTGTGCTCAGTGGTTTGCCACCCTCTGGACCCATCAGGTCGCCAGTGCGTGCGCCGTCTGCGAGCACTTTTTCGATAGCGTTTTCTAGGCGTGTCGCCTCTTCGCCCTGATCGAAGGAGTAGCGAAGCGCCATCGCAAACGACAAGATGCAGGCGATCGGGTTTGCCTTGGACTGGCCTGTGATGTCTGGGGCGGAACCGTGGACTGGTTCATACATCGCCTTTGGCCGACCGTTTGCCATTGGCGCGCCAAGTGACGCGGATGGCAACATGCCAAGCGACCCTGTGAGCATCGCCGCACAGTCGGAGAGGATGTCGCCGAACAGGTTATCAGTGTAGATCACGTCGAACTGCTTTGGAGCGCGCACGAGCTGCATAGCACCGTTGTCGGCGTACATGTGGGTCAGTTCGACCTCTGGGTAGTCGGCATGCACTTCGGTCACGACGTCGCGCCACAGAATGCCGGATTCCATGACGTTCGCTTTTTCCATCGAGCAGAGCTTCTTGTTGCGCTTCATCGCCATGTCGAATGCCGCACGCGCGCCGCGTTCAATCTCGGCCTCGGTGTAACGCTGGGTGTTGATGCCAACGCGCATGTTGTTCTCGATGTGGATACCGCGAGGCTCGCCGAAGTAGACGCCAGATGTCAATTCGCGCACGATCATGATGTCGAGGCCCGCGACGATTTCTTTCTTCAGGGACGAGAAATCGGCCAGCGCGTCAAAGCATTGCGCAGGGCGCAGGTTCGCGAAAAGGTCCATTTCTTTGCGCAGACGCAGAAGGCCGCGCTCTGGCTTTACGGAAAAATCGAGGTTGTCATAGGCGGGGCCGCCAACAGCGCCGAGCAGAACCGCGTCAACTTCTTGCGCTTTCGCCATCGTCTCATCGGTCAAAGGCACGCCGTGTTTGTCGTATGCAGCACCGCCAACGAGGTCTTCGGAGACGTCAAATTTGATGTCGCGCTTGTCGCCATACCACGTGATGATCCGTTTGACCTGATCCATCACTTCGGGGCCGATGCCGTCGCCGGCGAGGATCAAGAGAGAGGGGTTAGACATTGCGCTATTCCTTGGCTGAAAACTGTTGCCAAAGCCCTAGCGGTTTGGGCGCAAAGGATCAAGATACCAAGGGCAAAAGCCCCTGCGCCAACATATCCTAAACCCGCCGTAACCACGGGGTATCGCGCATCGCCTCGTGAGCGGTGATCCAGACTGGTTGCTCCTGCGGTCGCGCAGACCTTTGCATATCTGCCAGATCGAGCACGGGCGGCGGTGATGTTGGCGGAGCGGCGAAATCGCCGCTTGATTCTGTACCAACGGAACAAGCGACCGCAATTGGCGCGTGCCTACCAGCTTAGGTCAACCCAGACGAGGTGATGCGGGCCTGCGAGGGTTTCGCCATCTGGCCAGAACGTGCCTGCTTCCGTGATCTGCCAATCGCGGCTCGGCAAGACGTAGCTGACCCGTAGGTTTCCAAGGATATCATCGTCCCAGTCAGCGGTGTCGGCCGCAGGGTTCCCCTTATGCGATGGATCGGCAGCGGCGGCGGCCCCTGCGCTTTGCGGCTTCGGGTCTTGAATCAGCGGATGGTTGAGGAAAGCCGCCATCGCGGCGCTATCGCCCTGCCCGTCCACCGGATCAAGGTTGGCATTGCCGAAGATAACGAAACGCGAAGGGGCTTCGTCCCGCAGGATGTTTTCCCAAAGCAGAAGTTCGTCGCGATTACGCAGCCCGTTGCGATCCTCTGGGCCGTCAAAAAAAGGGGGCGTCGCGGACCAAGCCATCAGCGTAAGCGGCGGCCCGTTGGGCAAGGTGATCGGCACGATCCAATGCCCCGTAGTGGAAAGGCGCTGGATTGCGATTGCCTCTGCGCTGGGGAACGGAGCGCCGTTGAGGGATGGCAGGGTTGCGCCGTCAACGTCTTTCCAAAGGATTGAGGAGAGGTCGCGGACTTCGCCAATGGGGAAACGCGACAGAATGGCCATGCCACCATCCCCGCTAAACCGCCCATAGCCTTGGGCATCGCGGGCGTCACCCTTGTAGCCGTTCCCATCCATATCGAGCCCCGTTGCCAGCCCAGTGTTAGGGCGCGCGGCAAAGATATAGGGATATGGTTCGAGCAGGGTCGCAAAGGCGGCAATTGCGAGACCGTCGAGGTCATAATCGAAGTCGGTAAGGAGCAGGATATCGGGGTCGGTCTGCTGGATCGCTTGCACGGTGGCGGCAATTTGCGGATCGTCGCCTTTGCCGATATCGCGCAGCAAGAGGCCGGGGCCATCGCGGCTAAGTGGTGCTGCAAAAGTAGCGATGCGCAGCGTGTCGGCGGCCAAGGGGCTGGCCGCCAAGGTGATTAGACAGGCAGCAACCCATCGGCGGCCGCTTTTGCGTAGGCCCGCTTGCGCTGCACATAGATCATCTGTGCGACGCGGCTGAGTGCGACACCGCGCATCAACAAGCTGGCTGGCAAAAACGCCCATGCGGAAACAGCCCAGATCAAGGTTTGCGGATCGGTGAGGGAGATGGGGCCCGCAAAGATCGCGACGATCTTAAGGATCGCTGGCACCAAGAATGGCAGTAGAAACCCTAAAATAAGGTTAATTTGGCTCGCGCGGTTCAAACGATCAACCACGTCTCCGCCCGCTGTCGGGTCGAAGGTTGGCAGGTTCACCCAGACATTGAATGCGCCAGCATTGCGCGGCCAACCACGCAAACGCAGCAAGATAACAAAAATCGCAAGCGAACAGAGGGAGATCAGGTAGCTCATGCCTGCGGCAGTTCGGATCTGTTGCATGGCCGCCGCCGTTGTATCGGCAGGGAGCGTCAGCAGCATCAAGCGCACTGGTGAATATGGGAAATCGATGGAGGCACCGATGCGCTGACCAATCTCTTGGAAGATCATCGTCACTGTGCCGGCATTTTCGACCTGACGAAACACGATGGACAGCGTGAAAACCGTCAGCATGAGAGCCCCGAAACGCAACCGGTTGAACGGCGGCGCATCGCGGAATTCAACAAGGCTGGGGCTGTCGGAGGTATATTCGGCGAGTGTAAAAATCGCTGCGGCCAGCGCAACAAGCACGACAAATTGCGATCCGTCAGCTCCTTCTATCGGTAGCAAGATAGATGGTGTGATGATCAACAGCACAACAAATGCTGCGCGCAAAAGCGCTCCTGGCAAGCGTGTGAACACTGCTACTTTACCCTCAGTTCGGCCGGATGCGATACGATGCCGCGCCCTTGTCCCGTTATGATCCTGCATTTTACTGGCAGGTTGCCTCAATATTGCCATAGTTGTGCCCGCTTTCACTTTACCCATCAAGTCCTCGCCAACTTGACGAAAAAACTGCGGCAGTTTTGGGGCAAAGGTGGTGCGAGATTGCAACCTTTTGAAATCACTTTCGAGGCGATTTGGTGTATCAACACAAGATGTGGTGGAAACCAATTCATAGCCTACTATCGCGTATTAAGATTTCATTCACAAAGAAGGCGCAGCGCAGGGTTGCATTTTGACCCGTTTTCGCGAGTCGCGTTTTATGCGGTCCGCCAAAGGACGGACCGCAAAATTTTAGTTTAAACCCACGGGCGCGAGGATGCAGCAGCAGCCTCGAATGCATCGATTGAAGCAGCTTTTTCCATGGTCAGGCCGATGTCGTCGAGGCCGTTCATCAAGCAATGCTTTTTGAACGCGTCTACGTCGAACTTGAACACGTCGCCGTCAGACGACGTGATGGTCTGCGCTTCGAGGTCAACTTCGATGCGGGCGTTTGCGCCCTTCTCAGCGTCCTTCATCAACACGTCAACTTGCTCTTGTGGCAGTGCGATTGGCAAGATGCCGTTCTTGAAGCAGTTGTTGTAGAAGATGTCGGCGTAGGACGGCGCGATAATGCAAGTGATGCCAAAGTCGGCAATCGCCCAAGGCGCATGCTCGCGCGAGGAGCCGCAACCAAAGTTATCGCCCGCCACAAGGATTTGCGCATGACGGTAGGCTGGCTGGTTCAGCACAAAGCTTTCGATCTCGTTACGGTCGTCGTCGTAGCGCATTTCGTCAAACAGGTTGACGCCAAGGCCAGAGCGCTTGATCGTTTTGAGGAACTGCTTTGGGATGATCATATCGGTGTCGATATTCACAAGGTCCAGTGGTGCGGCGATGCCGCTGAGTTTGGTGAATTTCTGCATTACATCAAGTCCCGTACATCTGTGAGTTTGCCCGTGATTGCAGCCGCAGCCGCCATCGCTGGTGACATCAGGTGGGTGCGTCCGCCCCGACCTTGACGGCCCTCGAAGTTACGGTTGGAGGTCGCAGCGCAGCGCTCGCCCGGCTGCAACTGGTCGGGGTTCATCGCCAGACACATGGAGCAACCTGCAAGACGCCATTCAAAACCTGCGTCGATGAAGATTTGGGCGATGCCCTCTTCTTCGGCCTGCGCACGGACCAGACCTGAGCCGGGCACGACCATCGCGCGCATACCGTCCTTGATCTTTTTGCCCTTGAGGATCTGCGCCGCCGCGCGGAAGTCTTCGATCCGCCCGTTGGTGCAAGACCCGATGAAGACCGTGTCGATCTCGATGTCGGACAGCTTCTGACCGGCTTTAAGGCCCATATACTCGATGGAGCGCTGAGCCGCGCCAACCTTGCCACCTTTGAAGGACGACGGATCGGGCACGACGCCTGTGATTGGCAGAACGTCCTCGGGCGATGTGCCCCAAGTGACCAGCGGTGCGATGTCTTCGCCTTTGATGGTCAGCACTTTGTCGAAATGTGCGCCCTCGTCGGTGAAGAGTGTTTTCCAATAGGCCAAAGCAGCTTCCCACTCGGCACCCTTAGGTGCGTGCGGACGACCCATGCAGTAGTCATAGGTTGTCTGGTCAGGGGCGATCAGACCAGCGCGTGCGCCGCCCTCAATCGCCATGTTGCAGACGGTCATGCGGCCTTCCATGGACATATCGCGGATCACTTGGCCGCAATATTCAATGACGTAGCCTGTGCCGCCAGCCGTGCCAGTGAGGCCGATCACGGCCATGGTCACGTCTTTGGCAGTCACACCGGGTGCAAGTTTGCCGGTGATCTCGACCTTCATGTTCTTGGACTTTTGCTGGATCAGCGTTTGTGTCGCCAGAACGTGCTCGACCTCGGAGGTGCCGATGCCATGCGCAAGCGAACCGAACGCGCCGTGTGTCGCGGTGTGGCTGTCGCCACAAACCACTGTCATGCCCGGCAAGGTCCAGCCCTGCTCCGGGCCGACGATGTGCACAACGCCTTGGCGCACGTCTGTCACTGGATAGTAGTGCAGGCCGAACTCCTTGGCGTTGGTATCCAATGCCTCAACCTGAATACGGCTGTCCTCGGTCATTGTGGCTGCGTTGGCGCGGTCCAATGTTGTTGGCACGTTGTGATCTGGCACAGCGATTGTTTTCTCTGGTGCGCGGACCTTGCGGCCCGTCATGCGCAAGCCTTCGAAAGCTTGTGGCGAGGTCACTTCGTGCACGAGGTGACGGTCGATATAAAGCAGGCAAGTGCCATCTTCGGCCTCGTGGGCTACGTGTGCATCCCAGATTTTATCATAGAGCGTTTTGGGGGACATGGTCCTCTCCCGTATAAATGTGAGTTTTGTATAGGCGTGTTTGAGCGGACGGAGGGATTAGCCCCGTGCGAGGATCGTGCAAGTCGCACCGTGAAACCGCCAAGGCAGCCGCGCGCGATCATCCATGTCAAATACTGGTATCATGGAAGTCCAGATATAGAGCCAAAGTGAGTCTCGCAAGGGCTGTCGCTTGATAGACGCCTAAGCGCGTGTCAGAGTAACCCAAAGCGAGCAGGATAATTATGGCGAAACATACCAACGCAGAGACCGACGGCGGCGATATTGGCAACGCGATCCCGATTGATCAGATTGTGGATGCGGGGCAATCGTTTCTGGGTCAAGCCGAGACGTTTCTGTCGACGATGTTTCGCACGTGGAACCTGTACCAGATTGGAATTGCGGTTGGCTTGTTTGGGCTGGCGCATATCCTGCGCATGGTTTTTGGCCCTCGTATCCGCGAATGGATGGCAAGCCGCGAAAGCTGGCCGAAATGGCGGATGCGGATATTGGTGGTGGTGCACCAAAGGCTACGTGCGATTTTCTATGTGGCGTTGCTTTGGTCGGCATATGCGCTGATGCGCGAATTTACGTGGCCAAGCCGCAGTTATTTGTTGGGCATTATCGCAACTTTTGCGCTGGCTTGGCTGCTGATTGTCTTTGTCACACGCCTGATTAAAAGCCAGTTCTTGCGCAAGTTGGTCCGCTGGACGGCTTGGACCTATGTCGCCTTGGATATTCTGGGCATTTTGGATGATGCCACGGCTGCACTTGATAAAGCCGGGTTTAGCATCGGCGATTTCCGTTTCTCGCTGCTTGTGGTCGTGCAGGCGTTTATCATTATCGGGACGCTGATTGCGCTGGCGCGGTTTGCCACGACCACGACAGCTAACAAAATTCGCGCCAACAATGACATCAGCCCCTCAATGCAGGTGCTGATCGTCAAGGCTCTGCAAATTGGCCTTTATGGCGCGGCGTTCTTTGTGGGTGTCAAGGCGATCGGGATTGATCTGACGGGGCTTGCAGTTCTGTCGGGTGCGATTGGTGTGGGTCTCGGTTTTGGTTTGCAAAAGGTCGTCTCGAACCTTGTGTCGGGTGTGATCATTCTACTCGATAAGTCGATTAAGCCGGGCGATGTGATCTCGCTGGGTGATACGTTCGGTTGGATCAACTCGCTGGGCGCGCGTTACGTTTCGGTCGTCACACGGGATGGCAAAGAATACCTGATCCCGAACGAAGATTTGATCACGGGCCAAGTGGTGAACTGGTCGCATTCCAACGATTTTGTGCGTCTCGATATCTACTTTGGCACCTCTTATAGCGACAACCCACATCAGGTCCGCAAGCTCGCGATTGAGGCGGCGTCTGGCGTGGACCGCGTCCTGAAGACCCGCCCGTCGGTGTGCCATATCGTTGGGTTCGGCGATAGCTCGGTGGATTATATCCTGCGGTTCTGGATCAGTGACCCGACAGGTGGTTTGACCAACATTCGCGGCAATGTGTTTTTGGCGCTTTGGGATACGTTTGCAGAAAACGGTATTTCGATCCCCTTCCCGCAGCGCGAGGTGAAGGTATTGAACGGAAAAGGGTTTGAAGGGGCGGAATAGCGCCTTCGAAAGTGTGTGGTGGCCCAACAGCGGTTTTGATATTGGTCAATTCCCGCCCCCGATTTTGCCTATTGAGAGAGCCTAGGCTCTCAACTCAAAGGCAGGCCCATCTAATGGCAGATACCGCGAAACCAGACCATAAGACTATGGTAATCGGGATTCCTGAAGCGGTTGGCGTTTTTGAAAGTTTTGAAGACCTTCAAGCCGCTTTCTACGATCTGAGGATGGTCGGGTTTAGCCGGTATGACATCAGCGTTCTGGCCCGAAAGGACGTGCTGGAAGGGAAACTCGGCAAAGGGTATTGGCGCGCCGCCGATCTGGAGGACAATCCTGATGCGCCGCGCGCCGCCTTTGTTTCAGAAGAAGCGATCGGCGAGTTGGAAGGTGCGATTGCGGGCGGCGCCCTCTTTCTGGGGTCATATCTTGCGATGACAGCGATGCTCACTGCCGCCAGCACAATCGCCGCGTCCATCGCGGCCGTCGCGGTTGGGGGCGCTCCCGCGCTCGTGATTGGAGCCTTGCTCGCGCGGCGCGTGGGCAAGCGACATAAGGACTATTACGCGAAACAGATTGCGCGCGGCGGGATTCTTTTATGGGTCCGCGTGCGCGACACGCGGCACGAAGACATGGCCGTCAAGATTATGAAAGAACACTCTGGGCGCGACGTGCATGTCCACCCGTGGAGCGAATAGTCCGAGGCCCAAGCGGACACCAAACAGTCACATGGGTGGTGAGTTGAATTTAGCGCAGGGCGGGGCTAGTTTATAAGAAGGCTTGCGTTTGATCCTCTTTCTGGCGCAATAGGGCCGCTGAATGTCGCAAGACCAGATTTTACTCGGCCGTGATTGCGGCTCTTACAGGGACCGCCCCAATGACCACTCGTAATACTGCCAATAGCGAAAGCATCTTGGCCGCTGTTCTGAAATCCCTTGATGAAAACAAGGCCGAAGATATTGTGCAGATTAGCCTCGCGGGCAAATCGGCAATGGCGGATCACATGGTGATCGCCTCTGGCCGCTCGACCCGTCAGGTCACATCGATTGCTGAAAAGCTGGTGGATACGATCAAGCAAGAGTTTGGCGTGATTTCCAAGGTCGAAGGCCGCACCACGGGTGACTGGGTTCTGGTTGATACAGGCGATGTGATTGTGCACGTGTTCCGCCCCGAAGTGCGCGAATTCTATCAGCTTGAAAAGATGTGGCAGCCAGGCATGGGCCCTGCCTCCGAAGAATAATGCGCTTGCATATCTGCGCTGTGGGCCGTTTGCGAAAAGGGCCCGAGCGCGATCTTTACGATGATTATCTGACACGGTTTGACCGGACGGGCCGCGCCCTTGCGCTTGGTCCTGCGCAACTTATTGAAGTTGAGGACAAAAAGGGCGGCGGGATGCCTGCCGAGGCTGCGCTGCTGGAGCGCGCTATCCCTACTGGATCGCTGATCTGCGTGATGGACGAGCGCGGCAAAGTGCAAAGTTCGCCCGAATTTGCCGAGATGCTGGGCCAATGGCGCGACCAAGGGCGGCAAGATGTTGCCTTTGTGATTGGCGGCGCGGACGGAATAGATCCAAGTTTACGTAATCGTGCCGACGCGGCGTTGTCATTTGGCAAAATGGTTTGGCCGCATATGCTGGTGCGGGTGATGTTGGCCGAGCAGTTGTACCGCGCGGCCTCGATCCTGTCGGGTGGCCCGTATCATCGGGTGTAGCCTCCGGCGGGAGTTTGATTTGACATAGAAAGTCGGGTGTTCCGTGTCTTGGTCAAATGAGGTAGATGAGGGGCAAGCCATTTGGAGACCTGTATTATGACCGCACCGAAGCCTGTCGTTCTTTGTATTCTAGATGGTTGGGGATTGCGCGATGACCCCACGGGCAACGCGCCATTGCTGGCCAATACACCGAATTTTGACGCGATTATGCGTGGGCCGCACGCGAAATTGTTGACCCATGGACATGACGCTGGCTTGCCAACGGGGCAGATGGGCAATTCCGAGGTGGGCCATACCAATATTGGCGCGGGTCGCGTTGTGGCGATGGATTTGGGTCAGATCGAGTTGTCGATTGAGGATGGTAGCTTTGCCAACCAAGAGGCAATTGTCGGGTTTATTAGAAAGATGAAGGCCTCTGGCGGGATCGCGCATTTGATGGGTGTGGTGTCCGATGGTGGCGTGCATGGCCATGTGCAGCATATCGTTGCGGCGGCAAAAGCGCTCGATGCGGCGGGTGTGCCTTGTGTTTTGCATGCAATAACTGACGGGCGCGATGTGGCGCCGCAGTCTGCGCAGGCATTTATGGCGGGTTTGCAGGCAGCCTTACCATCGGCAACCAAGATCGTGACCGTGACGGGTCGTTATTATGCGATGGACCGCGACAATCGCTGGGAGCGGGTGAAAACCGCTTATGATGCGATGGCTTTGGGTCAAGGCGGAAAGGCCGCCGATCCGATGGCAGCGATTGCAGCGTCTTATGCGGATGGCAAGACCGACGAGTTTATCCCCGCGACTGTGATTGGCGATTACGCCGGGTTTGCGGCCGGTGACGGACTGTTTTGCCTGAACTTCCGCTCTGACCGTGCCCGCGAGATTTTGGCCGCGATTGCCGATCCTGCGTTTGACGGCTTCGCGCGTGAGATGCCGAAGCTGGCGGCACTTTTGGGCATGGTCAGCTATTCGGACGCGCATGATGCATGGTTTGACGTGGTGTTCCCGAAGCGTGATATCCAGAACACGCTGGGTGCTTGGGTCGCCAAACATGGGCTGAAACAGTTCCGCTTGGCCGAGACCGAAAAGTATCCGCACGTGACCTTTTTCCTCAACGGTGGCATCGAGGTGCCTGAGGTGGGTGAAGATCGTTTCATGCCCCAATCGCCGAAAGTTGCGACCTATGATTTGCAGCCCGAGATGTCTTCTGGGGAAGTCACGGCGGCCTTTGTGAAGGCGATTGGCAAAGGCTATGACCTGATCGTTACCAATTATGCCAACCCAGATATGGTTGGGCATACGGGCATTGTTGAAGCCGGGATCGCGGCCTGTGAAGCTGTCGATCGCGGGCTTGGTGAGGTTCTCGCAGCACTCAAGGCGGCAGGTGGCGCGATGATTGTCACCGCCGATCACGGCAACTGCGAAACAATGATCGATCCCGTCACAGGCGGGCCGCATACGTCGCATACGCTGAACCCTGTGCCAGTGGCGCTTGTGGGCGGTCCAGAGGGGGTAAGCCTGCGTGATGGACGTCTGGCAGATCTCGCGCCGACGATCCTTGACTTGATGGAGTTAGAGTTACCGCCTGAAATGACGGGTCGGACATTGATTATCAGATGATCCGATTTGCGTTTTTATTCTGGCTGATGGCGGGGCCCGCAGCGGCGCAAACACCGTCTGAGGCGGCCTTGGCGGCGTCAGAGCGTCTGGCGATGGCGGGCGAAAGCCTGTCGGCGGCGGGCAGCGCGCGGGACCGTGTTGCCGCCTTAACAGAAACCGTTCGCGCCTATGAAGACGGGCTGGTTGCGATGCGTGACGGGTTGCGGCGGGCAGCGATCCAAGAGAAATCCGTCTCGGCAGCTTTGGACGCGAAGTCGGACGAGGTCGCGCGATTGCTTGGTGTGCTCGAGACGATGGGCCGCGCGCCGACCCCGCTGCTGATGTTGCACCCTTCGGGGCCGTTGGGCACGGCAAGATCGGGCATGATGTTGGCGGATGTGACGCCAGCGATCCAATCGCAAGTCGAAGAATTGCGCAAACAGCTGGAAGAAATCGCCCTGTTGCGGACATTGCAGCAGAGTGCAGCCAAGACGTTGCAGGTCGGGTTAGAGGGCGCGCAAACAGCGCGGACCGAACTCTCGCAGGCGGTATCGGAGCGCACGGATTTGCCGCAACGCTTTACCGAGGACCCTGTGCAGACGGCGTTACTTTTGGCAAGCACCGAGACGCTAGATGCCTTCGCCACCGGATTGTCGGACGCGTTTATCAGTGACGAAAGCCCTGTGGATGCGCGGATGCAAATGGGGAGTTTACCGCTGCCTGTGCAAGGGCAAGTCTTGCGGGCGTTTGATGCACCTGACGCGGCAGGTATTCGCAGGCCCGGGATTATCATTGCAGCGCGTCCCCGCGCCTTGGTGACGGCCCCTGCTGCCGCGACGATCCTGTTTCGCGGGCCGCTGCTCGATTACGGGAACGTGGTGATTTTAGAGCCTGCGGCGGATGTTCTTTTCGTCATTTCAGGCTTGGAAGAAGTCTTCGGCGAGGCGGGACAAGTGATCCCACAGGGCTCTCCAATCGGGTTACTTGGCGGAGATGCGCCGAACGCTAACGGAAATTTGACCGAAAGCGGGTCGAATGGGGGGGGCGTGGCAACACAAACCCTTTATCTTGAGGTCAGAGACGGGCAAAGTCCCGTCAACCCAGCCGACTGGTTCGTGCTGGATGCCAAATAGGACAGGTTAAAATGAAAAAGCTAATGATGGCCGCAGGCGGTGGCACACTTCTCGGGTTGCTCGTGACAACGCAGGTCGCCGGCCCCCTGATTGCTCAGGAAGCGTCACAGAACAGCAGCGTCTATGAACAGCTTGATCTGTTTGGTGATATTTTCGAACGTATCCGCGCGGGCTATGTCGAAGAGGTCAATGACAAAGACCTCGTCGAAGCCGCAATTAACGGGATGCTGACATCACTTGACCCACACTCGAGCTATCTGTCTGCCGACGACGCGAAAGCGATGCAGGTGCAAACCCGCGGTGAATTTGGTGGCCTTGGCATCGAAGTGACCCAAGAAGAGGGTTGGGTGAAGGTTGTCTCTCCGATGGACGGCACGCCTGCGGATGCGGCTGGTATTCAGGCTGGTGACTTTATCACGGCTGTCGATGGCGAAAACGTACTGGGTCTGACGCTCGACCAAGCGGTGGAAATGATGCGCGGGCCTGTTGGGTCCGAGATTATCATCACCGTGGTGCGCGAAGGCGAGATTGAACCGTTTGACGTCTCGATCATCCGTGACACCATTAAATTGACTGCCGTACGCAGCCGGACCGAGGGTAGTGCCGTTGTGCTGCGGATCGCGACGTTTAGCGACCAGACGTTCCCTGATCTTGAGGCTGGCCTCAAGGAGCAAGTCGAAGAAGCTGGCGGCATGGACAAAGTTGACGGGATCATTCTTGATCTGCGCAATAACCCTGGGGGTTTGCTCAATCAGGCGATTTACGTTTCGGATGCTTTCCTTGATGCAGGCGAGATCGTCTCGACCCGTGGCCGTGATCCGCGAGACAGCGAGCGCTATAACGCCGCCGTTGGCGATCTGGCCGAGGGCAAGCCGATTGTTGTGTTGATCAACGGCGGCTCTGCCTCTGCGTCCGAAATTGTTGCGGGCGCGTTGCAAGACCAGCGCCGCGCGATTGTGATCGGCACAAAGTCGTTTGGTAAAGGCTCTGTCCAGACCATTGTCCCGCTGCAAGGTGAAGGCGCGATGCGTCTGACCACTGCACGGTATTACACGCCGTCTGGTCGTTCGATCCAAGCGCTGGGCATTTCGCCAGACATTATCGTCGAGCAGCCGCGCAAGCCTGCCGTTGTTGAAGGTGCCGAAGAGGAAGCGCAAACGCAACGCACAGAGGCTGATCTGCGTGGGTCGCTGAACAACGACAGCTTGACCGAAGATGAAATCCGCCAGATTGAAGACGATCGCGCACGTGCCGAAGCTGCAGCGGCCTTGCGTGAGGACGATTATCAACTCGCCTATGCGATTGATATTCTGAAGGGCCTGCACGCTCTGGGCCCAAAAGAGTAAGTCATTTCAAATAATTAAAAGCCGCCCGCGTAGAAATACGCGGGCGGCTTTTGTATTTAGTGGTGGTGATCTTGCTCGGCCCGGGCCTGTTTGATGATCTGCACCGATGACGTCAGGAACAATCCTGCCATGACCCCCGCGACGATCAAATCGGGCCAACCTGAGGACGTCCCCCAGACCCCAAGCGCCGCGATCATGACGGCCACATTGCCAATGGCGTCATTGCGCGAACACAGCCAGACCGAGCGCACATTTGCATCGCCGTCTTTGTATTTCAAGAGGATGAGGACGCTGGCAACGTTCGCCAAGAGCGCCAGAAACCCGATAGCCCCCATGACCTCCGCCTCGGGCACGCCGATATAGATGGCGCGGTAAATCGTGGTGCCAAAAACCCAAAGTCCCATGAGCAAGAGGCTAATCCCTTTGGCCATGGCTGCGGTTGAGCGCACCTTGATCGATGCACCAATGACCGCGAGCGAGATGCCGTAGGTGAGCGCATCGGCTGCGAAATCGAGCGCGTCAGCTTGCAGCGCTTGGCTATGCGCGACCTGCCCTGCGGTCATCTCGACCCCGAACATGACCGCATTGATGGCGATGACGAGCCACAGCCTACGCTTGTAGTCGGCTGATACGCCGTCGAATGCGATATCGTGGTCATGGTGACCTGACATAAGAATCCCCTTTTGAAATATGCTCATATGTAATGTAATTGCTCTAGTGACTAGAGGTTCAAGAGGTATTTTCATGTTTTCGATCGGTGAGTTGTCAAAGCGCACGGGTGTTAAGGTGCCCACGATCAGGTATTACGAGCAGATGGGTCTGATTGCGCCTTTAGAACGGACCGAGAGAAACCAACGGCGGTACGGAAAACCTGAGTTAGAGCAGCTTGGGTTTATCAAACATGGCCGCGATTTGGGGTTTTCCATTGAGGCGATATCGTCGCTGATTGCATTGCATGACCACCCAGATCGGACCTGCGCCGAGGCTACGGCGATTGCGCTAGCGCAACTCGCCGAGGTGCGCACCAAGATTGCGAAATTGGTCGTGCTAGAGACTGAACTGACCCGTCTGGCGCAGGGCTGCGACGGAGACGGCGTTGCGGGTGAGTGTTATGTGCTGGCGGCCCTTGCGGACCACCAGCTTTGTGATGCCGACCACTAGGCTTTTGCGCGGTCGCCTGTTGGGTCGTAGAAGGGTTTGAGGCTTGCCTCGGCTTTCACTTTTGTCCCCATGACGTCGATCTCGTAAGTCGAGCCCAGCACGTCTGCGACGCTTTCCCCTTCGCAAGGGATGTAACCCATGCCCATGGCCGCCCCCAAGTGGTGGCCATAGACGCCAGAGGTGAGGAAGCTCACGACCTCGCCGTTCCGCATGATCGGCTCGTTATGGTAGAGAAGCGGTTCCGCGTCGGTCAGTTTGAATTGAACGAGGCGCTTGGCGAGGCCTTTTTCTTTCTTCGCAAGCACCGCTTCGCGCCCGATGAAATCTGGCTTGTCCGCTTTGACAGCAAAGCCCAAACCTGCCTCCAAAACGTGGTCTTCGCAGGTAATGTCATGGCCGAAGTGGCGGAAGCCTTTTTCGATCCGGCCCGCGTCCATCATATGCATCCCGCCCAGCTTGAGCCCCATCTCTTTGCCAGCGTCATTCAGGGTTTCAAAGGCGTGCGCGGCCATATCGGCGGAAACGTAGACCTCCCAGCCAAGCTCACCCACGTAAGTCACGCGGTGCACACGGGCGAGGCCCATGCCGAGTTCGATCTCTTGCGCCGTGCCGAAGGGATTGGTTTCGTTCGAGAAGTCATTCGGCGAGACTGCTTGCATCAGTTTGCGTGCGTTTGGCCCCATGACGGCAAGCACGCCTTCGCCTGCGGTGACATCGGTGATCACGACGTTGAAGTCCCCTTGGTTGCGCCGCATCCATGTTTCGTCAGCAAGCCGCGTCGCGGCGGGTGTGACCACAAGGAAGGCGGTCTCCGAGAGCCGCGTGACGGTCACATCCGCCTCGATCCCAGCGCGGGAGTTGAGGAATTGCGTGTAGACGATTTTACCAACTGGCACGTCATACTGCCCGCCGCCGATGTAGTTCAGGAAGGCCACAGCATCGCGCCCTTCGACGCGAATTTTGCCGAAGGAGGACATGTCATACATGCCGACGTTGGTGCGGACCGCGTTGAGTTCCTCACGCACGTTGTCAAAGAAATTCTGCCGCTTCCAAGAGTATTCATAGGCGGGATTTTGCCCGACTTTTGCGAACCAGTTTGCGCGTTCCCAGCCCGCCAACTCCCCCATGACCGCGCCGTTATCGACGAGGTGCCGATGGAATGGTGTGCGGCGGATACCGCGTGCGGTGTCCTTTTGACGGTACGGGTAGTGGTCGGCGTAAAGTAACCCGAGGGTCTCCTTGGACCGCTCGAAAAGATAGTGTTTGTTGCCTTGGAAGGGCTGCATCCGAGAGATGTCGACGTCGCCCAGATCAAAGGGTTTTTCGCCCGCGTCCATCCATTGCGAAAGCGCATTGCCAGCACCACCCGCCGATTGGATACCGATGGAGTTAAAGCCAGCGGCAACCCAGACGTTATCCATCTCTGGCGCAAGGCCAAGGTGGTAGGCGTCGTCAGGTGTGAAGCTTTCCGGGCCGTTAAAGAACGTGTGAATGCCCGCCTCAGCCAGCATCGGCATGCGGTTGACGGCGGCCTCCAGGATCGGCTCGAAGTGGTCGAAATCTTCGGGCAATTGGTCAAATTCAAAGTCGGCAGGGATGCCATCCATCGCCCAAGGCTTGGCGTTAGGCTCGAAGGCGCCGAGCAGGATTTTGCCCGCGTCTTCCTTGTAGTAGGCGCATTCATCGGGCACGCGAAGCACGGGCATTTGGGTGAGGCCCGCGATAGGCTCCGTCACGATGTAGAAGTGTTCGCAGGCGTGCAGCGGCACGTTCACGCCCGCCATTTTACCGACCTGATGGCCCCACATGCCGCCACAGTTGACGATCATATCGCAGGCGATTGTGCCTGTCTCGGTGCCGTTGTTCCAATCGACGGACGTCACGCGACGCCCCGTTTTGTGGATCGCGGTAACGGCCGTGCGCTCGATCACTTGCGCGCCGTTTTGCCGCGCACCTTTGGCCAAGGCCAGCGCGATGTTGGCAGGATCACCCTGCCCGTCAAGCGGCAGATAGACGCCAGCGGTCACGCCGTCGATGTTCAAATGCTCGTATTTTTCTTTCACTTCCTTTGGGCTGATTTCCTCGACATCGACACCAAAAGAGCGGGCCATGGCAGCCTGACGGAAGATTTCTTCTTTGCGCTCCTCGGTGAGGGCGGCGGTGATCGACCCCACCCGTTTAAAGCCTGTGGCGACGCCTGTCTCACCCTCAAGATTGCCGTAAAGCTCTTGGGAATACTTCGCGAGTTTGGTCATGTTTGCGGTGGCACGCAGTTGCGCAATCAGCCCTGCGGCGTGCCATGTGGTGCCGGAGGTCAGCTGCTTGCGCTCAAGCAAAACCACATCTTTCCACCCCAATTTGGCAAGGTGGTAGGCGACGGAGCAGCCGATAACGCCGCCCCCGATGATGACGACGCGTGCGTGTGTTGGGACGTTGGCCATGGACGGCTCCTTACTTAAAACGTTTGCTGAGTTCTGCGATATGGGCCGGTCCCACCTCGCAGCACCCGCCAATGAAAGTTGCACCGGCATCGACCCATTTTTGGGCGAAGTCGGCATAGCGGGCGGGGCCGAGGTCGGTGCGGGCTTTGAGGCTGTCGACGGTTGCGCCGATGTGGTCAAAGTCGGAGGCAATCCCTGTGAAGCCGTTGGCATAGGCTCCGAGCGGCACATTTGCGGGCACCAAAAGCGGGACACCGACGCTAACGGCCTCAGGGAGGGAGCAGTTGATCAGAACAACCGCGGGGTTGAATTGGGCGATGAGCGGGAGAAGGTCGCCGAGGGGTTCTCCAGAGCGCAGTTTCGTGCCGTCGGCATCATCAACCGAGACGGAAAGCCAGATCGGCTTGCCCGTCACAGAGGCCCCCATCAGGCCGCCGCGTGCTTGGTCGACCGAGGACATGGTCTCCAAGATATGCACGTCAACGAAGGTCGCATGGATGCGGGCGAGGTTGGCATAGGCCTCGGCGGCTTGCGCCGCGGGCGGGGCCTTGTCGGGCTGGTAGGAAAAGCCCAAAGGTCCGAGGGAGCCCGCGACGATGCCCGCACCATGTGCATCGCGCGAGGCACAGGCGATCTCGCACGCGAGGGTCGCGAGTGCGGTCAGCTTGTCTGCAATGCCGTGGGTTTCCAAGCGGTCGGGCAGCACGGAGTAGCTGTTGGTTGTGGCGACATCCGCGCCCGCAGCGAAATATTCGTCATGCACGGCGCGGACCGTTGCGGGGTCGTCGAGCAGAGCTTGGATCGACCACAAGGATGTGGCCTTTCCCGCCCGCGCGATAAGCTCTTGGCCCATGCCACCGTCAAGGAGGGTAATCATGCACGAATCCGATCATTTGCGGGATCCCAGAGCGGCTCGTCCTTTTGCACGGTAGCCGTGCAGTCTGTCCCGAAGATGTTGATGGTCACTTTGGTGCCTTCGACGGCCAGATCAGGGCGCAACATGCCCAGCGCAATCGCCTTGTTGACGCGGTAGCCGTAAGCGCCCGACGTCGTCTCGCCGACGACTTCGCCGTTGTGGCTAATCGTGGACATATAGGGCGCGTCGGCGGCGGGAACCTCGTCCAAGGTCAGGGTCACGAATTGCTTTGTCACGCCCTTTTGCTTTTCCGCCAAAAGTGCGGCCTTGCCCGGAAAATCGCCCTTGTCGAATTTGACAAACCGTTCCAGCCCGCCTTGCAGCATGGTGTAATCGGTCGACAGGTCGCCTTTCCACGCGCGGTAGCCTTTTTCGATCCGCAGGGAGTTGAGGGCGAACATGCCGAAGGGTTTCAGCCCGTGCTTTTCGCCTGCTTTGAGGACGGCGTCATAGACGGCGGCGGTATCCTCGACCTTCGAGTGGATTTCCCAGCCGAGTTCGCCCGCGAAGGACACGCGCACAAGCTGCACCCATGTCCCGTCAATCTGTGCGGATTGATGGGTGAGCCAGCCAAGCGACAGATCGCCGTTCGAGCAATCGGCGAGGATGTCACGCGATTTTGGGCCTGTCAGAATTTGACAAGAGAAGGCTTTGGTCACGTCGGTGATAGTAAATTTCGCGTCCGCAGGCATGCGGTTTTTCAGAACGTCAAAGTCGTGCCACTGCGCGGTGGCGGCAGTGATGATGAAGAACGTATCTTCGGCCAGACGCATAGCCGAGACCTCCGTCACGATCCGCCCACGGTCATCGGCAAAGTAGATCAGGCCGATGCGCCCGATCTTGGGAATGCCACCAGTGCCATTGTCGCGCAGGAATTGCGCGGCCCCTTCCCCGTCGAGTTTGTAGCGCGAGAAACCGGGCAGATCGAGAATGCCAGCGGCGTCGCGCACCGCCTCGCATTCCTCTTTGATCCGTGGCTGCCATGGGCCAACGCGCCCCCAAGTTTGCGTGCTTTCCTCGGAGGTGTCATCGCCTTCCTGCGCATACCAATTGGCGCGTTCCCAGCCGTTATAAGCGCCCATGACGCCGCCTTGGGCGATGACCTTGTCGTGCACGGCGGAGAGCTTTTTGTCGCGCCCTGCGGGCCATGCGTGGTAGGGGAAGTGCATGGCGTATTCGTGGCCGTAGGTCTCCATCGCCTTGCGGTTACAGTAGTCCTGATCGGTGTAATCGGTGTAGCGGCGCGGATCGACGGCCCACATATCCCACTCGGTTTGCCCTTCGGTGATCCATTCTGCCATGACCTTGCCCGCACCACCGCCTTGGGTGATGCCGAAGGTGAAAACGCAGGCCTCATAGGCATTTGGCACACCGGGCATTGGCCCCATGAGCGGCAGACCGTCGGGCGCATAAGGGATCGGTCCATTGATGACACGGCCGACGCCTGCGGTGCCAAGGATCGGCACGCGGGCCATCGCGTCCTCTATGTACCACTCCAGCCGCTCCAGATCATCGGGATAAAGCTGGAAGCTGAAGTCGTCGGGCATCGGGTCGGACGGGGTCATCCAATGGCCCTTGCAGTTCCGCTCATACGGTCCAAGGTTGAGCCCGTGTTTGTCTTGACGCAGATAGTAGGAGCTATCGACGTCACGCAGAAGTGGCACCTTGTGGCCAGAGGCTTCGGTCCATGCCTTGAGTTCGGGGATTTCTTCGGTGAGGAAATACTGGTGCGACATGGTGGCCATCGGGACCGTGCGCCCGCCATAGGGCTTGAACCATTCGCCAACGCGCTGCGCGTAATAGCCTGCCGCGTTCACGACCTTTTCGCAGCGGATGTCGCCCTTGTCGGTGTGCACGATCCATTCGCCGTTTTCGCGGGACACGCCTGTGGCAGGGCAGAAACGCTCGATGCGGGCGCCCATTTGACGGGCCCCTTTGGCAAGCGCTTGGGTCAATTGCGCGGGGTCGATATCGCCATCATCCGGATCCCACATGCCGCCGACAAGGTCGTGGGTTTCCAAGAACGGGTAGCGCTCTTTCATATCCGCAGTCGACATCATCTCGATGCTGAGACCCTGATAATTTGCCATGCCGCGCGCGCGCTCGAATTCCTGCATCCGCTCCGTTGAATGCGCAAGGCGAATGGAGCCGGTAACATGGTAGTTCATCGGGTAGTCGACCGCATCGGCCAGCCCTGCGTAAAGCCCCAGCGAATAGCGCTGCATGTTCATGATCGACCAAGAAGTGCTAAACGACGGGCAGTTGCCAGCGGCGTGCCATGTGGACCCTGCCGTCAGCTCGTTTTTCTCTAACAGAACACAATCAGTCCAGCCCGCTTTCGCAAGATGATAAAGCGTCGAGACACCGACGACCCCGCCGCCAATGATCACGACCCGTGCTGTTGTTGGAAATTCACTCATCTTCTTGCTCCTCTTTCCGAACGGTGTCGGGAATGTCGTAATAATCGCCTTTGTCGGCGGTAAAGATATGGCGCTCTAGGTGCAGCCCCGTTGGCCCGTCGAGCGCGCCAAGGGCCACGCCGGTGTCGTCGTCGGTAAAGCCCTTCCAGAACAGAAACGAGCCGCATGTCGGGCAAAACCCGCGCTTGGCGATGGGGCTTGCATGATACCAGCGCACCTCGCCTGTGATCGTGAGGGCGTCGTCGGGCACCTGCATCGCCGCCCAATAATGCCCCGATTGTTTGCGGCACTGGGTGCAGTGGCAGGCAGCTGGGTCTTTCGCTTGCGCGGTGGCGGTGAAGGTGACAGCGCCGCAAAGGCAGCTTCCTTGATACATCAGGTGATCCTTGGGGCTGAGGTGCTGCCCAAAAGCAGACCGTAGATGATAAAGCAGGCCGCCATGACGCGGCGCACGGTGACGTTGAACACGGCACCTATGGCCGCGCGACCGATGCCTGCGCCCAGTGCGGTGTAGCCGAGATAGGACAGGGCAGTGAGCGTCAGAGCCGTTGGAACGATCACCCACATTTGCGCGCCGATTGCGACGTCTGGCTGCACAAATTGGGTGAAAGCCGCAAGGTAGCCTGCGACGGATTTGGGATTGAGCACCGCAATCGCCAGTGCGCGGAAATAGACGGATGTCACACCCGCACCCTCAAGCGTGACGGGCTTGGCCGCATTCATCCAACCGCGAATACCGAGATAGATCAGCACAGCCGCACCAATCAGTTTGGCCGCATCAAAGACAGCGGGATTCCCTGCAATGAGGGCCGTGACGCCCAGCGCCGAGAGCGTCAGAAACAGGCTCGCTTGCGTCAGGATCGCGGCGACGGCAGGCAGGCTTTTCCAAAAGCCGCGCGTCATGCCGTTGGTGATGCAATTGACGGCATTCGGGCCGGGCGTAGTCACAAAAACCACCCAGAACAGCGCAAAAACGGTCCATGCCTCTAAACTCATCAATACACCGGCGGCGCGATAACCCAGATTGCCACACAGGGCACATCATGGGGATTGGACCAGCGATAAAATTGTCCGCGAATGCGAAAACTATCGCCGACGTTCAGGTGAAAACAGGTGTCGTCGATCCACAGATCGAGTTGGCCCGCAGTGATATAGCCGACCTCTTGAGTCGGGCGGCTAATCGCGGCGTCCATGCTCGCACCCGCCTCGAAGGTGGAATGCACCACCTCAAAATCATCGGTCAGATCGGGCGAGAGCAATTCTTCGACCAGCCCCGCCTCGCGTGATCCGATGGGGCGACGGGCGGTTTTGCGGACGATAAAGCCCTCTTCACCAGCTGCGGCCGCCACACGGAACAAGCTGGAAACAGAAACATCGAGCAGCTTGGCAAGGGCGCGCAGATCGTTAATCGACGGTTCGGAAATGTCGCGCTCGATCTGGCTCATCCAGCCGACGGATTTGCCCAGACTGTCGGCCATACCCGCCAAGGTCAGCCCCCGCGCCTTGCGCAGCGCGCGTAGATCGGCACCAAGGGTGCGGGTCTCTGGGGGCGGGTTGTGTAGCACCGTTGCCTCGTGAAATTTCATGACATAATTTCATATTGGCAGATTCGAATGAAATCTCAAAGCGAAATTTCATGCCATATGGGCGGGAGTCAGAATTTGCACGTCAGCCAGTTCTGGCTCTATCGGGATCGGGTTGAGGCGGTGGTAGGCAGTGATGGTGCCAAAAGCCCGCGCCATATCGCGCCCGAGGTCATGATCGAGTAGAAAGTGAATGTGACCACTGCGCAGAAGTGCGCGATTTTCGGCGTCGAGGTCGTGTCCAATGTAAAGTTGCGGGGCGCAATTTATGCCTTGAAGCGCCGTGAGAATAGCACGGTTACCGCCGCCCATGGAGTAGACCCCGCGCAAGGTATGAAGCTGCGACGTAAGGGCTCCGATTTGCGTCGCCGTCGGCGTGGCAAGCCCCGCTCCGCCACTCATTTCAATCAGGCGCATTTGTGGGAGATGTTTCGAGATCGCGGCGCGAAACGCCCGCTCTCGTGCCTCCTCCCCTTCGAACGCGTCTTGGCTTTGGGTGAGCAGGATCGTCCCCGACTGCCCACGCAACCCGACGCCCATGAGATAGGCGGCAGTCCGTCCCGCTTGCGCGTTATCAAGCCCGACATAGGCCAAGCGGTCGGGCGCTGTGAGGTCGGTGAACATCGTCACAACGGGGATCCCCTTCGCAACCAGCATAGCAACGGCGGCTCGGATACGCGGCAAATCACGGGCCTTGAGACAGACCCCATGACTGCCGCGTTGCGCGATCCTGGACAGATGCGCCAGAGTTTCGTCCTCTGACATGACCTCTTGGAAGGTAAAGCGCGGCCTTATCACTGCGGGTCTGAAATTGGGCAGGATTGCCTCAGCGGCACGTCTGACCTTTTGCGAAAACCTGCGCGGAGCCTCGACGACAATATCGACAAAGAGCCGCCGCCCGCGTGCCGCCAATTGCCCTTCTTGCCGCTCCAGTTCGTTGAGCGCCGCCTTGACCCGCGCCTTGGTCTGCGCGCTCACATTGGGCCGCGCATTGATCGCGCGATCGACCGTGGCCGTTGAGAGCCCTGCTTGGGCTGCGATTTCCTTGATCGGGAAGCGGTGTGTCATTGATTGATTATTGATGTGTTTTGCCGCATCAGACAAGCCCCTGCCGCGCTAGTCTCATGCAAAAGGGAGATACCAAATGACCGCTTACTTTGATCCAGAAACCTGTGACTTTGCCGCGTTTAAGGCCTTAACCCAGCAAGGTTTGCGTCAATCTGATGTGCCATTGGCAGCAGCGATTGAAAAGAACGCGCCAATCTATGATGTTGCCGCGCTTTCGGATCATTTGACCGACCCTGCGCTGCGCCGCGTTTTGATGGCCGAATGGGCGCGTAGTTTGCGGGAGGGCTCTGGAATTATTGTCCTGAAAGGCGCCTATACCGACACCACTCCGATTGATGCCGCGACCGCGATTTACAACGATGTCATTGCTGCAGAGAAATTGGCCAATGGCGGTGGTGCCGATCACTTTGCCGCCGCAGGCAATAACGATCGCATCTGGAATTCGCTGCAAAAGCTCTGCCTGACAGACCCCGCCGTCTTCGCCCGTTACTTTGGCAATGTGGCAATTGATGCCGTCTGCGAGGCGTGGCTTGGCCCGAATTACCAGATGACGGCGCAGGTGAACCTTGTCCGCCCGGGTGGGGGTGCGCAGTTGGCGCATCGCGATTATCACCTCGGGTTCCAGACGGCCGAGACCTCGGCGCAATATCCGGCCCATGTGCACGACCTGTCGCCCGTTTTGACACTGCAAGGCGCGGTCGCCCATTCGGATATGCCCGTGGAAAGCGGCCCTACAAAGCTCCTGCCATTCAGCCAAGCCTATCGCGCAGGCTATGCCGCGTGGCGCCGCGATGATTTCCGCGCCTATTTCGAGGAAAACTACATCCAGCTCCCGCTGTCGAAAGGCGATGCGCTGTTTTTCAGCCCTGCCCTGTTCCATGGCGCGGGCGCCAACACCAGCAAAGATGTGCAGCGCATGGCGAATCTGCTGCAGGTCTCTTCCGCCTTTGGGCGCGCGATGGAGAGCATTGACCGCAAGGCGATGTGTAAGGCGCTTTATCCTGTGATCGCAGGTGCGGGCCTCAGCCCTGCGCAGCAGCGTGCGGCGATTTCGGCCTGTGCAGAGGGCTATTCGTTCCCGACCAATCTGGACCTTGATCCGCCCGTCGGGGGCCTTGCCCCGCAAACCCAAGCCGCCTTGTTTCATGCGGCATTGGAGGCGGGCTGGTCAGCGCAAGCCTTTGGCGAAGCCTTAGAGGCGCAAGCCGCCCGTCAGCGCGCCTGAGCGAAGGTGGATTTGAGGATCGCGGCGAGTGCGTCCGCGTCCTCTTGGGTGAAGGCCGCAGGTTGGTTGCTGTCGATATCAAAGACGCCAAGCAGCGTGCCTTCATCGTTCCAAACAGGGAGCACGATCTCGGACTGGGTGGAACTCGCGCAGGCGATATGCCCCTCAAAGGCATTCACATCCGCCACCAATTGTACCTCTCCCGTGCGGGCGGCGGCACCGCAAACACCGCGCGAGAACGGGATCACCAAGCAACCATGCCCACCTTGGTAAGGGCCGATTTTCAGCAGTTCTGGCGCAGTGACACGGTAAAAGCCTGTCCAGTCAAAGCGGTCGTCGGCATGATGCACTTCACATGCGACGGTCGCCATAAGGGCCACGGCATCAGTCTCGCCGTGAGTCAAAGAGGCGATGGATTGGGTCAGGTCATGGTAGTTAACGCGCATGGCAATTGCCTTTGATAGGATGTTTTAAAGCCGTTCTATTGCGATGGCCGTGCCTTCGCCACCCCCGATGCAAATCGCAGCGATCCCGCGCTTAAGCCCGCGTGCCTCAAGCGCGTTCAGCAAGGTCACGATGATCCGCGCGCCAGACGCCCCTATTGGATGGCCTAGCGCACAGGCCCCGCCGTTCACGTTGATCTTGTCACGGGGAATCTTCATCTCGCGCATGAAGGCCATGGGAACAACGGCGAAGGCTTCGTTGACCTCCCAGAGGTCCACATCCTCAACGGTCCACCCCAGTTTCGCGAGCAGCTTTTGCGCGGCTGGCACAGGGGCCGTCGTGAAAAGGTTAGGTGCCTGCGCGTGGCTGGCATGGCCGAGGATGCGGGCGCGGATAGCTCCCTTCGCCGCCTTTTCGTTGCAGATGACAAGGGCAGCCGCGCCGTCCGAAATACTTGATGAGTTCGCGGCTGTGACAGTGCCATCTTTGCGGAAAGCAGGCTTCAGCGTGGGGATTTTCTCGGGGCGGGCTTTGCTGGGTTGCTCATCATGACCGATGGTCACTTCGCCATTGCGGGTCTGCAAGGTGACGGGGGCGATTTCGGAGGCAAAGGCGCCACTGGCTTGGGCCGCAAGCGCCCGCGAGAGCGAGGTCAAAGCATAGTCGTCCTGCGCCTCGCGCGTGAACTGAAACGCCTCGGCGCAATCCTCCGCGAATGTCCCCATAAGCCGCCCCTTGTCATAGGCGTCCTCAAGTCCGTCAAGGAACATGCTGTCTTGTACGACTTGATGCCCGATCCGCGCCCCTGCCCGCATTTTCGGCATCAGATACGGCGCGTTGGTCATGCTTTCCATGCCGCCCGCGACGATAGATTGCGCGGCACCTAGGGCTATTTGATCATAGGCGATCATCGCAGCCTTCATACCAGACCCGCACATCTTATTGAGCGTCGTAGCAGGAACCTCTTCGCCAAGACCCGCCAGAAATCCCGCCTGCCTTGCGGGTGCCTGCCCCTGCCCCGCAGGTAAAACGCACCCCATCAATAGCTCGTCAACAGTTGTGATTTGCGCCTGCGCCAAGGCCGCTTTGATCGCAGCGCCGCCAAGCGTTGCTGCATCCACTTCCGCGAATACGCCTTGGAAACCGCCCATCGCCGTGCGGGCGGCCCCTGTGATGACGACTGATTCCATCGGCTTCATCCTTATTGCTGTCTTGGAATTGAACATACGTTCTTTTCACCCGCCCGCGAAGTTTTTTATCTGAAAAGCGAAAAGCCCCGAAAGCGCCTTAATTCGATCACAAGCTCGCCCCGATCAAAAGGCAATGCTAATTCATAGCTGCATAGCTTATCCTCGGCGTCACACATTTATAGCCCCCACCCAGTTGTGTGGCGCCGAGGCACTTTCCCCAAAATTCGATTGCACACGCCGCCAAATGGCCTAGCTTCGCCGTGTTCTTGGAGGAGACGACGATGCGCGATTTCATGGCTGCAGGCCGATCAGCAACATTCGCGACCAACGGTATGTGCGCCACCTCGCACCCCCTCGCGGCAAAGGTCGCGGTGCAGATGCTTGAGGCAGGCGGCAATGCGGTAGATGCTGCGATTGCGGGCGCTGTGCTGCTCGGGATTTGCGAACCGCAGATGACGGGGATTGGCGGCGATTGCTTTGTTCTGTTGACCCCTGCAGGTGAAGATCGTGTTGTAGCGCTCAACGGATCAGGCCGCGCACCTGCCGCATTGGATGCCGCCGTGATGCGCGACAAGGGCATGAAGAACCTGCCTCTTGGTGGGTCAGAGGCCGTCACGATCCCCCGTGCGATTGACGCGTTTTGCTTGTTGTCTAAGGATTTCGGCAAGCTCGGGCTCAAGGCCTCCCTCGCCCCCGCCATCCATTACGCCGAAGCCGGCGTGCCCGTCGCACCTCGCGTGGCGTTCGACTGGGCGCAATCGGTTGACGCCCTCCAAGGCCATGCGCGTAATCTGTTTTTGCTGAACGGCAAAGCCCCCGTCGCGGGCCAGATGTTTAGCGCCAAAGGCCAAGCCGACGTGCTGCGCCGCATCGCCATGAACGGACGCGACGGCTTCTATGAGGGCGAAGTGGCCGAAGATATGGTGGCCTCGCTCAAGGCCGCTGGTGGCGTGCATACGCTTGATGATTTCGCAGGGTGCCGCGCCGAATACACCGACCCAATCAGCGGTGGTTATGGCGGTCTCGACCTTTGGGAGCATCCGCCAAACGGGCAAGGCGCGACTGCCATCCTCATGCTCAATATTCTCAAACATTTTGAAATTGCAGGCATGGCCCCCTTTGGTTCCGCGCGTGCGCATATCGAGGCAGAAGCAGCCAAGCTCGCCTATGACACCCGCAACCGCGTGATTGCCGACCCTGACCACACCAGCCGTCTGGCGCATATGTTGTCGGACGAAACAGCGGCGGAACTGGCAGGGCTGATCGACCCCAAACGCGCGATGCCAATGGCCCATGCGGGAACGGAAGCCGTGCACAAAGATACGGTCTATATCACCGTGGTTGATAAGGATCGCATGTGCGTCTCGCTGATTTATTCGGTATTCCATGCCTTTGGCTCTGGGATTGCGTCGGACAAGTTCGGCGTGCTGTTCCAGAACCGTGGCGCGGGCTTCACTCTAAAGGAAGGCCATGTGAATGAGGCCAAAGGCGGCAAACGGCCCTTGCATACGATCATCCCAGCGTTGCTGAAGAAAGACGGGAAACCCTATATGCCGTTTGGCGTGATGGGCGGTGCCGCTCAGCCGAATTCACATGCGCGGTTTGTGACGAACCTGACCGATTTCGGGATGGATGTGCAGGCGGCGATTGATGGTCCGCGTTGCTTTGCCGATGGTGTGACGCTGGATGTCGAGACAGGTTACAGCGACACCGTGCGTGCGGAACTTTCCGCGCTTGGCCACAACGTGCGCACGCCTGATGGCCCAATGGGCGGGGCGCAAGCGATTATGGTTGGCGATGACGGGGTTCTGATCGGCGGGTCTGATCCGCGCAAGGATGGCTGTGCGCTGGGCTATTGATATTCAAAAGATGCTCGGCGCAGAGGATGGGTTTTGCCCCATGCTGGCCGATCAGTTGAGCTGCACCTGCAACGGGTAGTGGCCATCTTCAAACGGGCCAAACAGATCATCCAAATCTGGGTGCTCGACAGGCTGGCCAGAATAATCGGCAACAAGGTTCTGCTCGGACACATAAGCCACGTAATAGCTTTGGTCGTTTTCGGCGAGCAAATGGTAAAACGGCTGATCCTTTTTGGGACGGCTATCCTCCGGAATCGCCTCATACCAAGCATCCGTATTCGAGAACATTGCATCCACATCAAACACAACACCGCGGAACGGATGCTTGCGGTGACGGACGACTTGGCCCAGATGGTATTTAGCGCGCGTTTTGAACATAAATAAGTGTCCCCCGCTTGCTTATTAGCCCCGTCACATGGGGGCTGTCTATGGGCTCGACACCAGAAACAAGGAAACAGTCTGTGAACCTCGCTCTAACAGTCCTGAACATCACCGCACCCGTCTTCATCCTAGCCGCAGTTGGTTTCACATGGGTTAAGCTCGGCTTTGACTATAACGTTGAATTTGTGACGCGGCTGGCGATGACACTTTCGGTGCCCTGCCTGATTTTTGTGGCCCTGATGCAGGCCAAGATTGAGCCCAGCGCCTTGGCTGCGCTCTCACTTGCCAGCTTTGCAGCCTACGCCTTTGTTTCGATAGCGTTTCTCATAACGCTGAAGGTGCTAAAACTGGACCTGTCCACCTATCTCGCTCCGCTTATTTTCGGCAATACCGGCAACCTTGGCCTACCGCTCGCGCTCTTTGCGTTCGGTGAGGAAGGGTTGAGCTACGCTGTTGTGGTTTTCGCCGTTATGGCGATTTTGTCGTTTACGATTGGGGTCTGGATCGTCTCGGGCGGTGGCTCGCTCTTGCGCGTCATCAAAGAGCCCGTGGTTGCCGCCACGTTACTCGGCGCGTTGTTCCTGATGCAAGGATGGCGGACGCCCACGTTCCTGACGAACGCCCTAGAGCTGATCGGTCAAATGGCGATTCCTGTGATGTTGATCACGCTCGGCGTCGCGGTGGCCCGATTAGAGACCCGCGCCATGGGCCGCGCCGTCTGGCTGTCTGTACTCAAGGCCGCGATTTGTGCGCTCGCCGCGTGGGGCGCTGCGCGCTGGTTTGGGCTGGCCCCTGTGCCTACCGCCGTGCTGATCGTGCAAATTTCAACGCCTGTCGCAGTCACGTCGTATCTGCTTGCAGAAAAATACGGGCGAGAGGCGCAACCTGTCGCGGGGCTTGTGGTGGCATCAACATTGCTCAGCGTGGTCACATTACCGCTTATCTTGGCATTTGTGATCTAACGCGCCCGCAAAACGGTTCACAGCCGCCCCTGAATGCGGTATTGTTCCTCAAAACAAACTAAAAAAGCGAGAGGCATATGAGCAGTTTCTTTCGCGCAATGATACTTTTGACGCTTTTGGCCAGCTGTGGATCGCGCGAATATTCCGCGCCACGAGAGCTTGATAACGCGTGTTCTATCGTATCCGAGCGCCCCGCGTATCTACGCGCCTTTAAATCAGCCGAGCGTAAATGGGGCGTTCCCGTGCCTGTTTTGATGGCGATTATCTATCAAGAGAGCAAATTCATCGGTGATAACCGCACGCCGCATCAATATGCGCTGGGTGTGATTCCGATTGGTCGCCAGTCCTCTGCATTTGGCTACTCCCAAGCCCTCGATGGCACTTGGGAAGAATATCAGATCGCCGAAGGCGGCCGCCGCGCGCGCCGTGACGATATTGATGACGCCACCGATTTTATGGGCTGGTATATGTCGCATACGCGTGACGAGGTCGGCATTCCCCTCGGCAACACCCGCGACCAGTATCTCGCCTACCACGATGGCCGCTCCGGGTTTAAGCGCGGCACATGGCGCAGCAAAGGTTGGTTGATCCGCGTCGCCGACGAGGTCGATAACCGCGCGATCATGTATCATGCGCAGCTACGGTCTTGCCGTAAGATTTGAGGAAAAGGGCGCCTTCGCAGGCGCCTTTTTTATGCCAACAATTTTGGGTTTAGGTCACTTTAGACCATACGGTCACGTTTCGTGTTGCGGTGGCAAATAACGGCCACTGCGATATGCCCAATGACCAAGAATATCGAACCCTCGCCGATGCGCGCCCGCAGATAAAAACTGTGCGGCCATGCCGCGATGAAGCAGTCGGCTTACTTTTCCATAGCGGTCACGTTGGTCCAAAAGACCAGCCGCGTCGCGCAAGATTCTGAATACATTTTTCGTGTCAAACGAAGGAGACGGAAAATTCCGCCGCTTTTTGAGAGCAGCGGAAATGGTCTTATTTATTCCAGTTCGCCATCTCGGCGTTGATGTTGAACTTGATGTCACCAATCGCCCCACCTGGAACCAGATCGTTGAGGATGACCGTTGTCTGGCTGCCAACATCATCGGTCACAATCCATTGACGCAGCTCGGTTGGGTTGGCTGTAAATACCATCTGGATATTGCCATACTCAGGATGCTCTGGGTCTTGGGCTGTAATGGTCGTGGTTGTCCCGTCCGAAGTGTGACCCGTGACCATGCGCGCCGCGCCAAAGTTCACGTTGCGCTCCAGAATAATCTTGAGCGGTGTTTGGTTCAGCGGGTAACGGTCTGGACCGTTGTTGGACTTGGGGTCAAAAATCGCAACCTGACCACCACCAGCCATCACCAGTGAATTGTCTGGCGCATTGTATTCAAACCGAATCCGTCCAGGCCGTTTGATATAGATTTGCCCCGTCGAGAGCGTCCCATCTGCGTTGATCTGCGTGAAGCCGCCTTGTGCGGTTTGCAGCCCATTGAGATATTGCGAGACTTGATCCAGGGAAAGCTGCTGCGCCAAAGCAGGCAATGCTGCCAAGGAGAGCGTGGCGGCAAGTGCCAGTGAAGTAAGTCGTTTAAGCATTAATCTAACCTTTGTTACGCAGGGCGTGTCATGCCCTTACAGATAGGGATCATCTAAGGGCGTGACCAGATGATAAGCGATAACAACCACGTTGTGAGCGAATATCGGTCGCCCGAATGGTTGAAATGATCCCGACTACCGCAACTTTCCAAGCCGCCGCATCCCGTGGATTTGCCGCAGGATCTCGGGCAGCGAAACAGTCTGGAAGATATCGCGCATCATCTTTGCGTCCGACATGAACCCTTGCCGAAATCCTTGTTTGGTTCCCTTCGACGGGCTTGCGACATCTGGCCAGCGGACAATCGCAAGAGGAATGCTCTGGCTGATGATAAGGCGGTTTAGGAACACTTCAAAACCAAAACGCGGCAAGGTTTCCAACGCTTTGAGTTGCGGCGCCAAAAGCGACATCGGCAAGGCCCGCTCGCCAGAAATGTAATCCAACCCGATCAACCGCCACGTCCGGGGGGCATTGCCCCGCAGCGAGATCGACGCCCGCGCCGTGCCATCGGCCAAAGGCGCAATGAGCACCGAAACATCGGCAGCCGTCAAACCCGATAGGTCTGCATCAAGCAAAACAACATGATCTGTCGTCACATGCTGCATCCCAAAGGCAAGGGCAGCGGTTTTTCCCAGATTGCCAGACGTGCGCAAAACGGTGACATCAAACGGTGCGGCAATGTCTGCCGTGCCATCCGTCGAGCCGTCATCAATGACAATTACGCGCTCCAAACCGGGGTGCCCGCCGACTGCTTGCAACACGCCCGCAATCCGCGAGGCTTCGTTATAGGCGGGGATCAGGCAGGTAAATTTCGGTGTCATTGTGGCTTCTTTCGGACCCATCTGTGCCAGATGAACAAGCCAAACAACAAGGCGCCAAAGAGCAGGGTACCGCCCGTCGAAATCCATTCCGCGATCATCGCATGCGCCCCGCCAAAGGCGTAGCCAAGTGCCAAAAACAACAAGCTCTTGGGAATTGACGCCGAAGCATTCACCACGACGAACCGCCAAAGCGGCATCCTTGCCACCCCTGCCGCCACCAATACAGCAAAGCCCGCAGCATGGGTCCATTTGCCCGCCACCAGAATAGAGCTGCCTTTTTGCTCGAATGCATAAACCAAGGATTCCATGCGCACTGGCGACAACCCAAGACGGTTGCGCCATTTCGTTGGCATCCGCCCGAGGAAATTATGCCCCAGCCAGTAAAACAGAACATCCCCGATCACATCGCCAAGCAGAACCACGATAAAGACGGCAGGCAAGCTGAGGATGTGCTGCCGCGCCAACCAGCCACCGATCACGGTGACGATTGGACCCTCAATGATCGCGAGCGGCGCCAGAACGGCCAGCCCGTACTGGGACAGGATTGTTGCGATATCACCAGAAACCATCATTCAGGCACTGTCATTTGATTGCCACGCCATGCAATGCCACGCTGCGCAAACGTAGCGACCCAAATCGCCAGCATCATCACATCACGCAGCGGCAGAGCGATAACATCGGGGCCACGCGCAGGCCAACCAGCGCGGCGCATCAGCCAGACCTCGGGCAGATACCAAAGCACCACATAGGCAGGCCAGACCAGCGGTGACAGCCCCAAAATCTGCACGGCAAGCGCAAGAAGCGCAAAGGCAAAGCAACCGCCATTCATAAACTCAATCGCGAAAATGGCCGGAAATCCGTCGCGCCGCACGCGGCTCCACCGCAACTGCCGATCCCAGACTTGGTGAATGGTCCGTGCGCCGATGGGTTGCTCAAACGGCAGGTTTGTCAGGCTGACGACCTTGCCACTTTCCCGCGTCACTTTTGTCGCCGTGACATCTTCGGCCAGATGACGCCCCAGCGCACGCATCCCCCCCGCCGCATCAAGCCCAGCGCGGCACCAGAAAAGCGTCTTGCCCTGCGCAAACCCGTTCCCAATACTATCTGACGCGAATTGTAGCCGCGCCTGATTGGAATTGAGAAAAGCACATTCCAAATGCCCCCCCAAATTTGCAGGCCGCGTCCCGATCGGTGGCGAGGACACAAGCCCTGTGTTTGCGCCCCAAGAGGCGGCAAGGTCAGACAGATAATTTATCGGCAGCAGCAAATTGCTATCCGCCATGCACAGATATGGCGCGTGGGACGCGGCAACACCTTTTTGCAGGTTATTGAGTTTGGGGTTGCCCGTAATCGGATCAAGACCGATCAAAAGCTGCGCACGCACATCAGGATACTGCGCGATCAATTCGCGCACCACAGGCACTGCGGGATCGGTTTCGGTAGGGGCACAAAAGATAATCTCATAGTCCGGATAATCTTGCAGAAACGAACTGGCAAGGGTCTCGCGGTCAAACGGGTCCAGCCCGCAGACGGGGCGGATGAGATCAATCTTCGGCTTCCCGATCACACCCCGAGGGAGAGAGGCTCGCCGCAACCGCGCAGCGAACAAGGCGCTAGAGGCAAACTGCGCCGCCAAGAACCCCCCGGCGGCAAATGCAGAAAATGTCCCAATCATAGTGCCGCTTTCGCAAGATCAAACCGAGGGTCAGTCGATATGGCACCAACGGGTCGTGCACCAAGTTGAAAAAGCTGACCGTCATGATCCTCGGCGATGGCGGTAAAACTATTCGTCCAATCACCGCAATTTGCGTAAACCACCCCATGCTGATCGTGCAAGTCCGCCAAGTGGAAGTGGCCACAAATCACGCCTTCAAACCCAAACGCCTTTGCCTGCGCAATCAAACGTCCCTCATGGCCTCGCGCCACGTGCGGCAAGACATTAAACAGGGCCCGAAGGTAGGTGATGACGCTCTGGCCCTTTTCCAGATCGCGTCTCAAAACGTTGCCGAGAAAATCATCGAACTGGTGCATATATTCGTCGAGGACAGCGCCAAATTTCGTCATGGACGGGGAAAGGAAGACGCGCAAATCGGCATCATCGCCGTGGGTCACAAGAAAGCGACGCCCATCAGCGGCAAGGTAAATCGCCAGCTTTTGCGCCTGCACAGGAAAATGACCAGTCCGCGCAATCGCGTCGATATCAGGGTCATGGTTGCCCGTGATATAGATGATCTGCGCACCATCTGCGTGGCGCTGACGCAAGTAATCGACCACCGCTTGCTCGGCGGCACCCCAACGCATCACGCGGGGTTTCCACAGGTCCAGAATATCGCCCACAAGGACGTAATGCTCTGCCGTGGTGTTTTCGAGGAAAGCCAGTGCAAGATCAGGACGACCGGCCAAAGCGCCCAAATGCAAATCGGATACGAACAATGTCCGGCAGCTCGTCTTTTTAGCGTAGGCATTCAGCGCCTGCGCTTTCGCCGCGCACGGAATTTGTTGGGCAATATCGCTTAAAATGCGCTCGACAATAATGCGCAACCGATCAAGCGTTGTCTGTGGGTGCAATCGTCGTGGTGACAAAGCCATAGGTCAAATCCATCCGCTTGAAATCCAGTCTGACCTTTCACTGCCAGCCTTTCATTACACTCATATGACGCGGCTCTGCACTTTCTGTAATTCTGCTTGGCAGCTTTAACGCCACTTCAAATCATAATATCGAGATATGTACGCGCGACCGCCCTGACAACTGGCGCGAAATCGCGGCACGCACCGTGCGCGGAAATTGGCGCATGTGGACGGCAAGCGGCTTCGCCCTAATCCAGATGCCGTCTCGCAAATGCCTTGAAACCATCAAGGACGCTCTGCGCAGGCACGCGCCCCGTGAACCTCTCCAGATACTCCGGCTGTCGCTTCATACGAATGTCCTGCGTTTGTTGCACCTCAAGCGCATGATAGCCCTCAAGACCCACCGTCATCGGCACCTCGTAGTCTAGCTTCTCTAGCTCCGGGATCGTGTCGGAAATCAGGTAGTGATGGTCGAGCGGCGAGACAGGCAATTCGACCCCCGCCATGCGCCCGACCTGCTTGGCCCGAAGGCTCGCAGCGTTCACAACATACTCCGGCGGAATGGCACCCTTTTCGGTCACGACCTCCCAACCATTTGCGGTCTGGCTCAACGCCAACACGCGGTTGTTTTCAACAATCTCTGCGCCCTGCTTCTTTGCCGCACCCGCACAGGCGTGCACCGTGCCAGCGGTGTCGACATAATCGGGCATAGCTCGCCAGATGGTATAGGACCGACGTCCCCACAACACCGCCACCATTCACGACAGCACGATAATGAGACGTCATGGAATCAACCCTCCCCAGACCTTGTTATCGCGGGCTGGCACTGGCCTAGACACCTATGCCAAGGGATTTCAATTCGCGCCGCGTCGACCCGCCCTTTCTGCTACCGCCCAAAAATTCTACACAGACAATTAAAGCCGTTCAAAAAAGTGGCAGACAAATCGAAGTTATGGCAAAACCGCCCCCCCGCTTACGTCATTCCACCACGCAGCCGCTAGTCGTGATGCGTGTCAAAAAGCCTCAACATATTGGTCGTCGAACCGGATGCGTCCAAGGCGCAAGAAATCAGCCAAGCGTTGCAAGCGCACGGCTGGTCGGACGTGACCGTCATTGCCTCCAACGCGCAACTCGCCCCGATCCTCACGCAGCTAGACCCCGACTTGATCCTCATCGATCTGGCCAATCCCGACCGCGACACGCTGGAGCATTTGAGCCTCACGTCAGAGGCCAAGACCCGCCCCGTCGCCATGTTCGTGGACCACACCGATCACATCATGACCAAAGCCGCGATTGATGCGGGCGTGAGCGCCTATGTCGTCGGCGGATTACACAAAGACCGCGTCAAACCTGTTTTGGAAACCGCCATCGCCCGCTTCCAAGTCATCCAGAAAATGCAGGCCGAGCTAACGGCCGCCAAACGCGCCCTCACCGACCGCAAAACCATCGAGCGGGCCAAGGGGCTGCTCATGCGCGCGCGCGGGATTTCAGAGGACGAGGCCTATACCCTGCTACGAAAAACCGCGATGGGCCAAGGCCGCAAAGTCGCTGATATAGCCGAGGCGCTGGTCACCGCAGCAGATCTTTTGAAATGAAATCCACGCCCGTCACCTGCGGCTACCTTCCCCTCGTGGACAGCGCACCGCTCATTATCGCCAAGGAATTGCGGTTCGCGGCAGAGGTCGGGCTTGACCTGACCCTCGCGCAACAACCGTCTTGGTCTGCCCTGCGCGACAGGCTCGCATTCGGCAATCTCGACTTCGCACATATGCTCTCGCCAATGCCCGTCGCCATGTCGCTCGGCCTTGGGGCCGCAACCGCAAAGATCGACGCGCTTATGGTGCTTTCGCTCAACGGCACGGTCATCGGTATTTCGGATGATCTGGCACAGGCCATGAAATCACACGGCTGGACCAACGCATTTGGCGCGCCCAAATCGATCGCCAGCGCCGTCCTTGCCGCTGCGCAAAAGCCACTGCGCATCGGTGTGCCGTTCCCGTTTTCCATGCATAAGCTACTGGTCGCGTACTGGCTCTCCACAGACCCCGCCTTCTGCGCCGAGACTGTCCAGATCATCACCGTCCCACCACCGCAAATGGCAGGGGCCGTGGCCGACAACCGCATCGACATGTTCTGCGTTGGCGAGCCGTGGGGTTCTGTTGCTGTTCAACAAAGCGGCGCGCATTTGATCTTGTCCAGCTCCGCGATCTGGCAAAGTGCGCCAGAAAAAGTGCTTGGCGCACGCCGCGATTGGGTCGCAAAAAACCGCGAAACCACCGACCGGATGATCCGCGCAACCTATCTGGCGGCACAATGGCTAGAGCAGCCGCAAAACATCCCCCTCGCGATCGACATCCTCGCCAGCAGCGCGCATCTCGACCTGCCCGACCACGCGATTGAGCCTGCCCTCACGGGTCAATTCGCGCCGAACTTCATCAGCTTCCATAACGGTGCCGCCAATTTTCCATGGGAAAGTCAAGCACAATGGATCGCAAACCAACTGACGCAACGCCCGCAAAACCAGCATGTTTTCCGCAGTGACATCTACCGCGAGGCCATCATGCCACTGGGCGCGAACCTACCCAAGGTGTCTCACAAACCCGAAGGTGCAATGACGCACCCCACAGCCATCGCGGGCACCAAGGGGCCACTGATTCTCGGTCCCGATACTTTCTTTGATGGTGCCATTTTCGACTTTCGTGGGGAAATTTTGCCGAAAAATTAAGCAACGCCGCAACGCAGCGTTGAATTGTGCAATTGCAGCATAATGCCATTTGCACCCACGCTGAACACGGGCAAAACTTATCTCAGGGCAACGATGCCCGACACGGTTAGCAAAGATGCTGACCTCAAAGTTTAAGAGCAAAGCCGCTCGATTGTGCATGCCTCCCTCTCCTCCCGCATGCGTCAATCGTGCGGCTTTTTGCGTAACGACAGGGATAAATTGATGAACACTTTCAAATGGTTGCTCGCAACGACGGCACTGTGCGCGACACCTGCAACGGCCGAAATGCTTGACCTTGAAAAAGACGAATTGAAATTCGGCTTCATTAAACTGACCGACATGGCCCCGCTGGCCGTTGCCTATGAGCAAGGCTACTTCGAGGACGAAGGCCTGTTCGTCACCTTAGAGGCGCAAGCCAACTGGAAGGTCCTGCTCGACGGCGTGATCGACGGCCAACTTGATGGCGCGCATATGCTCGCAGGCCAGCCAATCGCCGCAACAATCGGCTACGGCACGCAAGCGCACATCATCACACCCTTCTCGATGGATCTGAACGGCAACGCGATCACCGTCTCCAACGACATCTGGGAACAGATGAAGCCTAACGTCCCTCTGATGGCCGACGGCCGCCCGCAGCACCCGATCAGCGCAGAGGCACTGGCCCCCGTTGTTGAGAGCTACCGCGACCGCGGCGAGCCATTCAACATGGGCATGGTGTTCCCTGTCTCGACCCACAATTACGAAATCCGTTACTGGCTTGCCGCTGGTGGCTTAGAGCCCGGCTACTACTCTCCCGAAGACGTCAGCGGCCAAATCGGCGCGCAAGTTTACCTCTCCGTGACGCCGCCGCCGCAGATGCCATCCACGATGGAGGCGGGCACAATCTTTGGCTATTCCGTGGGCGAACCTTGGAACCAGCAAGCCGTGTTCAAGGGTATCGGCGTGCCCGTCATCACCGACTACGACATGTGGAAGAACAACCCTGAAAAGGTGTTCGGCATCACCGCAGAATTCGCCGAAGCAAACCCGAACACAACTATCGCACTGACCAAGGCATTAATCCGCGCCGCGATCTGGCTGGATGAAAACGACAACGCCAACCGCGAAGAGGCCGTTGAAATCCTGGCGCGCTCTGAATACGTCGGTGCCGACGCCGAAGTGATCGCCAACTCCATGACAGGCTCTTTCGAGTTTGAAAAAGGCGACGTGCGCCCTGCACCAGATTTCAACACCTTCTTCCGTCACAACGCGACCTACCCGTTCTACTCCGACGCAATCTGGTATCTGACCCAAATGCGCCGTTGGGGCCAAATCGCAGAACCACAAACCGATGAGTGGTTCTTCGAGACAGCCAAGGACGTCTACCGCCCTGACATCTATCTCGCAGCAGCTCGCTTACTCGTCGATGAAGGCATGGCAAACGAGGCCGACTTCCCGTGGGATAGCGATGGCTTCAAGGCACCAACCCCTGCCGAGGATATTATCGACGGCATCGCCTACGACGGGCGCACACCAAACGCCTATCTCGAGAACCTGCCAATCGGCCTGAAAGGCACCCAAACCGTCGTCGGCAATCAGATCCAAGACTGACCCTTGCAAAGTGCGCCGCGCAACAACGCGGTGCACACCCTGTGCACGCTTGGTGCACGCTTAGTGACACACCAAATGAGGCCCATATCATGACCGCAATTGACCACGATACACTGTCCTCCGAGGCCCGCCGCGCCCGTCTTTTCACATGGATCAACAAGGCCGATGCGTGGTTTAAAGTCTTTGGTCTGGCGTGGTTGACCCCGATGCTCAAAGCCGCCGCTGGCGACAGCCCAAAGGCGCAAGCCTCTGAAATATGGCGCCTTTTGGGCGTTCCGCTGCTCGCGATCATCCTATTCTTGGGCGCATGGTCCGCCCTCGCACCCACCGTGCAAACCTCACTCGGTGCTATCCCTGGGCCTGCAAAAGTCTGGGAACAAGCCGTCAGCCTGCACGAAGACGCCGCCCGCGAAAGCGCCAAGGAAGCAGCCTTCTACGACCGCCAAGACCAACGTAACGCCGACCTCGTAGCAAGCGGCCGCGCGGAGGATGTAAAGGAGCGGATTTATACAGGAAAACCAACCTATTACGCGCAAATCTGGACCTCGATCAAGACCGTCTTTTTCGGCTTCCTCATCGCCTCATTCATCGCCATTCCGCTGGGTATTATGGCAGGCCTGTCGCCCACCGCAAACGCCGCGATTAACCCGCTGATCCAAATCTTCAAACCCGTCAGCCCACTCGCATGGCTGCCCATCGTAACGATGATCGTCTCGGCGGTTTACGCCACCAACGATGGCATGTTCTCGAAGTCGTTCCTCGTCTCTGCAATCACCGTCACCCTTTGCTCGCTTTGGCCAACTTTGATCAACACGGCGCTGGGCGTGTCCTCGATCGACAAGGATCTCGTCAGCGTGTCCAAGGTTCTGAAAATGTCGACCTATGCAAAGATCACGAAACTGGTCTTACCCTCTGCATTACCGTTTATTTTTAAGGGGTTACGCCTCTCTCTTGGTGTGGGCTGGATGGTTTTGATTGCGGCCGAAATGCTCGCGCAGAACCCCGGCTTGGGCAAATTCGTCTGGGATGAATTCCAGAACGGCTCCTCCCAATCACTCGCTAAAATCATGGTCGCAGTCTTCACCATCGGCATCATCGGGTTCCTCTTGGACCGCGTCATGTTCGCCCTGCAATCCATGTTCACCTTTTCGGAGAACAGGTAATCTTCATGAGCATCCTTAGTTTTAAAAACGTCTCCAAAGGCTTCGGCAATGGCACCCACCGTATCGAGGTTTTGCAGAATATTAACCTTGATGTTGTAGAAGGAGAATTCATTGCGATCCTCGGATTTTCGGGCACTGGCAAATCGACGCTGATGAACCTGATTGCTGGACTGGAAACACCAGACAGCGGCACTGTGACATTCAAAGGTGCGCCCATCAAAGGACCGGGACCTGAGCGTGGTTTGGTGTTCCAAAGCTATTCGCTGATGCCGTGGCTTACTGTTGGCGGCAATATCGGCCTCGCCGTTGATGCGGTTTTCCCAAAGTTGCACAAGGCCGAGCGCGAAGCAAAGATCGACCACTACGTTGGCATGGTCGGACTGTCGCACGCAAAAATGCGACGTCCTTCCGAACTATCTGGCGGCATGCGCCAGCGCGTTTCTGTTGCACGCGCCCTCGCGATGAACCCTGAAATGTTGCTTTTGGATGAACCACTTAGCGCTCTTGACGCCCTGACCCGTGCCAATCTTGCCGACGAAATTCTCGACATTTGGGAGCAAGACAAAAAGACATGTTTCCTGATCACCAACGACGTGGACGAGGCAATTTTACTCGCAGATCGTATCGTGCCGCTCAACCCTGATGGCACGCTGGGCGAGCCCGTTACCGTCAACATTCCACGCCCCCGTGACCGCAGTGAGATGAATGATGATCCACATTTTAAGGCGCTTCGGGTCAAGGTTACCAAATACCTGATGGACGTGGGAATCGCGGCCAAAGTCGAAGAGACGCGTGCGTTGCCAAAGGTCACGCCGATCCACTCTTTGCCCGCAGTGGTGGCCGAGGCGCAGGAAGGCGGGATCGCGGAAAAGTATCTCAATTTCTCGCAACTCCACAAAATCTACCCCACACCAAAAGGGCCGCTCACAGTCGTCGAAGACTTTGATCTCAAGATCAACAAGGGTGAATTTATCAGTCTGATCGGTCATTCGGGTTGCGGTAAATCCACCGTACTGACAATGGCCGCAGGTCTCAATTCAATCTCCAAAGGTGCGATCCGACTAGACGGTTGGAACGTCGAAGGGGCCGATCCAGAACGCGCCGTTGTGTTCCAATCACCAAACCTTTTCCCATGGCTCACGGCCAAGGAAAACGTGGCGATTGGCGTGGACAAGGTCTACCCTCGCGCATCCCAAACCGAGGGTCAGGATGTCATCGAATACTACCTCGAACGGGTCGGTCTTGCCGACAGTATGGACAAGCAAGCCGCCTCCATGTCGAACGGCATGAAACAACGCGTCGGCATCGCGCGCGCCTTTGCATTGTCGCCGAAGTTGCTCCTTCTTGATGAACCTTTCGGTATGCTCGACAGCCTCACCCGCTGGGAGTTGCAAGAGGTGTTGATGGAGGTTTGGTCGCGCACCAAAGTCACCGCGATCTGCGTCACGCACGATGTGGATGAGGCGATTTTGCTCGCCGACCGTGTGGTGATGATGACCAACGGACCGCAAGCCACAATCGGAAAAATCACCGATGTGAAACTACCGCGCCCACGCACTCGCAAGGCGCTGTTGGAACATCCCGATTATTACAATTATCGCGCCGAAGTTCTCGATTTCCTTGAGGAGTACGAGCACGGCGCAAAACCGAAACCCAAACCAACCAAGATTGCAGCGGAGTAAAGTGATGACCCAGAAACTCATTGTCATTGGGGCGGGAATGGCCACGGGCCGCGCGCTTGAACACCTCCTTGAAGCCGATCCGAACGCTTATGAAATCACACTTTTTAACGCCGAACCACGCGGCAACTATAACCGTATCATGCTCTCGCCAGTGCTGTCTGGCGACAAGAGCTACGCCGAGATCGTGACCCACGACGGCGCATGGTATGCAGACAATAAAGTGACCTGCCGCTTTGGCGAACGTATCGCCAGCATCGACCGCGCCGCCAAGACTGTCACGGCGGAAAACGGCGATGTGCTGCCTTATGACAAGCTGATGTTCGGCACAGGCTCGAACCCGTTCATCATTCCAATGCCTGGCCATGATCTAGAAGGTGTGATTGCTTACCGCGATCTAGAAGACACCGAGTGCATGATGTCGCTTGGAGAGACCCATAAGGTTGTCGTGATCGGTGGTGGCTTGCTGGGCCTTGAGGCAGCTGCGGGCATGGCCACACGCGGTGTTGACGTGACCGTTGTGCATATCATGGGCCACTTGATGGAGCGTCAACTGGACGAAGCCGCGGGCTATCTGCTACGTAAAGCTCTGGTGGATAAGGGCATCACCGTGCGCTGCTCCGCCAACTCCAAAGAGATCTTGGGAGAGAACGGAAAAGTCCGTGCGTTGCTGCTAGACGACGGGACGGAATTGCCATGCGACCTGCTTGTGATGGCCGTTGGCATCCGCCCGAATGTAAAACTAGCGCAAGACGCCGGTTTGGCCGTAGGCCGCGGCATTCATGTGGATGATCAGATGGTGACGTCTGATCCTGATGTGCTCGCGGTTGGGGAATGTGTTGAGCATAACGGCGCGATTTTCGGGCTGGTTGCCCCGCTTTACGATCAGGCAAAAGTGGCGGCAAAAACGCTTCTATCTCAAGATGCGAAGTTCGTACCGAAAGAGATTTCAACCAAGCTGAAGGTGACGGGGTGTGACCTGTTCAGTGCGGGTGATTTTGCCGAAAGCGAAGGCCGCGAAGACATCGTTTTTCGCGACCCTGCACGCGGCGTTTATCGTCGTCTGTTAATCGAGAACAACGCCATTGTTGGCGCGGTCATGTATGGTGATACGGCTGACAGCAACTGGTTCTTTGGCTTGATCCGCGACAAGACCGATATTTCCGATATGCGCGAGACCCTGATTTTTGGCCCTGCGTATCAGGGGGGCGGTGCGTCGGACCCGCTCTTAGCCGTTGCAGCCTTGCCGCGTGATGCGGAAATTTGTGGCTGTAACGGCATTTGTAAGGGCCAGATTGAGGATGCGATTGCGGCAGGTGCGACCGACCTAAGTGCAATCAAGGCGACGACAAAGGCGTCTGCGTCTTGCGGCACTTGCACAGGCTTGGTCGAGCAGGTTCTAGCGGTCACGTTGGGCGATGATTTTGTCATGCCCGCCGCCGCGTCGATTTGCGCCTGCACTGACATGACGCATGAGGACGTGCGCCGCATGATCAAGTCGCAAGAGTTGAAATCCATGCCCGCCGTTTGGCAGGCCTGTGGGTGGAAAACCTCGTGTGGGTGTCATGTATGCCGCCCTGCGTTGAACTTTTACCTGCTCGCCGATTGGCCGCTCGAATACACCGACGATCCACAGTCGCGATTCATCAACGAGCGCAAGCACGCGAACATCCAAAAGGATGGCACATTCTCGGTTGTGCCGCGTATGTGGGGTGGAATTACGACGCCGAACGAGCTGCGCGCGATTGCAGATGCCGCCGATAAATACATGGTGCCCACTGTGAAGGTGACAGGCGGTCAGCGTATCGATTTGCTGGGCGTGAAGGGCGAAGACTTGCCAAGCATCTGGAAGGATTTGAACGATGCAGGCATGGTGTCTGGTCACGCCTATTCCAAGGGTCTGCGCACGGTTAAAACCTGCGTTGGCACTGATCACTGTCGCTTTGGCACGCAGGATTCAACAGGTCTCGGGATCAAGTTGGAAAAGACGCTTTGGGGATCTTGGACGCCGCATAAACTGAAGCTTGGTGTCTCTGGCTGTCCGCGCAATTGCGCCGAGGCGACTTGCAAAGACATCGGTATCATCTGCGTGGATAGTGGCTATCAGATTAGCATCGGTGGTGCCGCTGGCATGGATGTGAAAGAGACCGAACTGTTGATCCAAGTCGCCAGCGAAGATGAGGCGATTGATGTGATAAAGGCCGTCACGCAATGCTACCGCGAAAATGCTAAGTATCTGGATCGCATCTATAAATGGATGGGCAAGGTGGGGCTCGTTTGGATCACGGATCAAATCCAAAACCGTGAAAACCGCGCCGCTCTGGTCGCTCGTTTTGAACAGTCGCAGTCTGTCTATCGTCATGATCCGTGGGCGGAACACGTGGCCAAGGCCGAAACTTATCAACCGATCGCAGACCTAGTTTTGGAGGCCGCAGAATGACCGATTGGATCGACATTTCATCCCTCGACGCCGTCCCGCAACGTGGCGCACGACTGGTCAAAACCGTTCACGGCTGCGTCGCGATTTTTCGCACTGGCGCGGATGAGGTCTTTGCGCTCGACAACGCCTGCCCGCATAAAAACGGGCCGCTGGCCGAGGGGATCGTGCATGGCAATTCCGTCACCTGCCCTCTGCACAACTGGGTGATCTCGCTTGAGACGGGGCTGGTGCAAGGCCCCGACGAGGGCAAGGTTGCAACCTACCCTGCGCGCGTTGAGGGCGGTCGGATTTTGCTTAATGCAGAGTTTTTGCGTCAGAGGGCAGTGGCATGAAACTGACCAAAACAACCTGCCCTTATTGCGGGGTCGGTTGCGGTGTTTTGGCCGGCGCGGACGGCACGATCAAAGGTGATCCGGACCATCCTGCAAATTTCGGCAGGTTATGTTCCAAGGGCACTGCATTGGGCGAAACGATCGATCTGGAGGGTCGCCTATTGGCCCCGAAAGTGGGCAGCGAAAATGCCGATTGGGATACGGCGCTTGATCTAGTCGCGACGAAATTCAGCGAGGCTATCCGCGATCATGGCCCCGACAGCGTCGCGTTTTACGTCTCGGGACAGCTGTTGACAGAAGACTATTACGTCGCCAACAAACTGATGAAGGGCTTCATCGGGTCTGCAAATATAGACACGAATTCAAGGCTTTGCATGGCATCGTCGGTCGCGGGGCACAAACGCGCCTTTGGCACCGATACAGTTCCAGGCACTTATGAAGATTTAGAAGAGGCCGATTTGATCGTATTGGTCGGGTCAAACCTTGCCTGGTGCCACCCCGTTTTGCACCAGAGAATTGCGGCGGCAAAAGCTGTGCGTCCCAAGATGAAAGTGGTCAACATTGATCCGCGCAAAACCGCGACATCTGATTTGGCAGACATCCATTTGCGCGTCGCGCCTGACGGAGATGTGGCGCTTTTTAACGGGTTGTTGCGCTATCTGGTCGAGAATGACGCGCTTGATCGCGATTACATCGCAAATCACGTTGCGGGCGTGCAGGCGGCAATCGAAATGGCCAATTTAGGCGACCCTGCACAATCGGGGCTTTCGCCTACCGAACTCGCGGACTTTTACGCGCTTTGGGCGGGCACGTTAAAGGTCGTCTCGGTCTACTCCCAAGGAGTTAACCAATCGGCCTGCGGCACCGATAAGGTCAACGCGATCATCAATTGTCACCTCGCGACTGGGCGGATTGGCAAGGCAGGTTGCGGGCCATTCTCGGTCACGGGCCAACCCAACGCGATGGGTGGCCGTGAGGTTGGCGGGTTGGCCAATATGCTGGCCAATCACCTTGATATCGAGAACGCCGACCACCGTGATGCGGTACAGAAATTCTGGGCAAGTCCGACGATCTGCACGACGGCTGGTCTGAAGGCCATCGACCTATTTCAGGCCTGCGCGGACGGCAAGATTAAAGCGTTGTGGGTTATGTCCACCAACCCGGCCGTGAGCATGCCCGATGCCAATGCCGTCGCCGCCGCAATCGCCAATGTGCCGTTCGTCGCGGTCTCTGACATCATGGCGCGGACGGACACGGGCGACTTAGCTCACGTGCTTTTGCCCGCGACAGGATGGGGCGAAAAGGACGGAACCGTGACCAATTCAGAGCGGCGCATTTCTCGGCAACGGGCGTTTTTGCCCGCATCTGATGCGACCCGTCCAGATTGGAAAATCATCTGTGACGTGGCCGCGAAAATGGGTTGGGCAGAGGCGTTTGCCTACAATTCCCCTGACGAGATCTTTGCAGAATATGTGGCCTTGTCCGGGGCGAGCCGTAGCTTTGGCCGTGACCTTGATCTGAGCGTTTTTGCGGATGCGGATTACGCCAGTCTGATCCCGACGCAGTGGCCACAAAACGATAAACGTTTCTTTGCGGATGGTGGTTTTTTCCATGCGGATGGTAAGGCGCGGATGGTCGCCGTCACGGCCCCTATTGCCGTGCCTTCGCAAGGTTTGACGCTGAACACGGGACGTAATCGCGACCAATGGCACACGATGACACGGACCGGCAAAGCACCACGCTTGGGGGCGCATTTGGCGGAACCTTATGCTGAAATGCATCCCGTTGATGCCGCAAAGATTGGTATTGTTGGGGGCGATTTGGTGTCTGTTGAGAGCCTCTATGGCGACGTCATATTGCGTGCTTTAGTAACGGATCGCGCCACAAAGGGTCAGGTTTTCGCGCCGATGCATTGGACTGACCAACAGGCAACGTCCGGCAAGATCAATCGACTGACAGCGCCGATTGCGGACCCTGTTTCAGGGCAACCTGCGTTGAAAGCGGGCAGCATTATCGCGCGCAAATTTGGGGCGGCTTGGTATGGGTTCGGGGCGAGTATCACGCCGCTTGCGACAACGGGACGCTACGCCGCGATTAGCCGCACGGCGACGGGATGGCAGGGGGAGTTTGCAGGGACGGCAGAGCCTGCGGATTGGGAGGCGTTTACGCGGAAAATATTGAACCAACCGCATTGCACAATCTCGGCTATTCATGATGCCAAAAGCGGTCTGGTGCGCATTGCGATCCATAAGAGTAGCACGCTAATTGGTCTATTTTTCGCAAGCGCCACCCCAGTCCGTTTGGCGCGATCCCATGTGGTCTCGTTGATCGGCACCCAGACCACAGCATTGGCCGCATTGGCGGGACGCGGCGGTACGGACCATGTAGATGCGGGGGCGGTCATTTGCGCCTGTATGAATGTTGGGATCAACACAGTGCGAGATGCGATCAAAGTTGGTGCAAGGACGGTTGAGACCATCGGCGAGGCCACCTGCGCGGGCACAAATTGCGGGTCGTGCAAGCCCGAGTTGTCAGCTATTCTGGCGCAAATGCAATTACCAATGGCCGCCGAATGACCTTAGCACCGTTTGTCCGTATCGTGGCCCAAGGCAAAGGCCGCGCACGTAGTTTCACCCAGAGTGAGGCGCACGATGCCATGGCATTGATGCTCTCTGCAGATGCAGCGCCCGAAGCGATTGGCGCTCTGTTGATGGTCTTGCGCTTGCGCGGTGAGACGGATGAGGAAATCGCGGGTTTTACGGCTGCGTTGCGCGGTGCGGTGCCTGCGAGCTTGCCCAAAGCGGACCTTGATTGGCCCTGCTATGCTGCGGGGCGCACGCGGGGCGCACCGCTCTTTTTGCTAGCTGCAAAGCTGGTGGTGAACGCAGGGTACAGCGTCTCGATGCATGGCTGGAATTCACATCAAGATGGTCTAGCCGACCTACGCACATCGCTCGCCGCGTTGCAGATTGTGGGTGACGGCTTGCTGTATTCTCCGTTGGAAGAACTTAGCCCCGCCGCATTTTCTTTGCTACGTTTGCGCGACACTCTTGGCCTGCGGTCTTGTGTGAATACAGTGCTGCGGATGTGGAATCCGTCTGCATCTGGGGCCTCCGTGCAGGGGGTGTTTCACCCGTCATATCGTGGCTTGCAGTCGCGTACCGCACATTTGTTGGGCGACAAGAACCTGACCGTGATCAAGGGTGGCGGCGGTGAGTTCGAGTGCAACCCGACCAAGGATACCGCAATTTTCGGATTGCGCGCGGGCAAAGAGTTGAACGAAGTTGCGCCCGCAACTTTTGCTGATACTCGTAAGCTTCATGAGCCGGATCAAGCGATTGATATCGTGAAATTGTGGACAGGTCAGTCCACTGATCCTTTTGCGGTCGCTACGGTTTTAGCGACGGCGTCGCTTGCGCTTTGGACGGTTGGAGCGGCCGCGACACCAGAACAAACCAGTGAAATAGCGAAAAATTTATGGGCGGTGCGATGAAAACTTTCCCTATGTTTTTGCAGATGCAGGATCGCCGCGTTGTGATTGCAGGTGGCGGGGAACAGGCCGCGCAAAAATGTCGGTTGATGTTGAAGACCGAGGCAGTGATTGTCGTTCTGTCGCCTGAGCTTGACCCCGAATTGGCCGACTTGGAGCTGTCAGGGCGGATCGTTTGGCAGGCAGGACCTATCGTTGCCACCGATTTCGACAATACGGCGCTCGTGTTTATCGCAACAGGCTGCAAGGGCGCCGACGCGAGTCTTCATGCGCTTGCAAAAGAGGCGGGGGCGACCGTCAATGTGGTCGATCAACCCGCGCTTTGTGATGCGCTGACACCGTCGATTGTAGACCGCAGCCCCGTCGTCGTGGCGATTGGAACGGAAGGCACGGCGCCTGTTTTGGCGCGGCAAATTAAAACCCGTTTAGAAGAACAACTGGAGCCCCGCTTGGGTGATTTGGCAGCGATTGCGGGACGGTTGAGAGACCTCGCAGCACAAAGGCTCGCGCCACGAGAGCGCCGCGATTTATGGCGCTGGGTTTTCGCGGGGCCAGTGCGGCGAACCCAGAGGTGGTCCTGCTTTTTCGACCAGTTTGCAGCCTTGCTAAGGTAGATCAGGGTTTCATTTCAGGCTGCTAATCTCATTGGTTCTGTTTTGCTGACATAGGCCTCATCGGGGGTCAAGAT
>Ga0181560_10000079_pt1 | contig 74182 bp, 41 predicted proteins | sample 011ome_20_FD_133751 | JGI IMG/M metagenome (GOLD analysis project Ga0181560, IMG submission 133751) | Coastal salt marsh microbial communities from the Groves Creek Marsh, Skidaway Island, Georgia - 011509CT metaG (megahit assembly) | ecosystem: Environmental > Aquatic > Marine > Intertidal... | reverse complement strand
GGTCTTTCGCCGCGCCTCGGATCTTCGCGTCTTTGGAGTCAAACAGCGGCGCGATGCCCTTCAGGATCGGCTTCGGGTTCACCACCTTAGGGGTGCCAAACTCGCACACGACGGCGCGAATCGCGTCCGTCGCCGCGAGCGCGAGCTTCGGGACCTTGTTCGTCGTGCCCTTCAATAGCGCGTCCACGACGACGTCGGAGGCTTCGAGCTCGCACAGCAGCAGCGCGGTATTCGTCGCGCGTTCGACAGTTTTCGGGCGCCCGTTCATTCCTTTCGCGACTACGTTCGCCATCAACCCGGCCGCGTGTTTACTCGCGTAGTCCTCGTCCGCGACTTCGAGGAACGCGTTGATGGCGTCCAGGCCATTGTCGAGCGCGTTCGCGTTCGTATCGCCCGCGGCGTTCTTCGCGCATTCGCCTGGTGGAGAGGAGGGAGCGACGGGGGTCGTTGTTGTCAGATTCCGCGAGATTTTGAGATTTCCCCATCGACAGACGGAGACTCGGCGACACGGAGACCTGACGCCGCGCCGGGCTAGACGACGTCGGGTCGTCGCCCGCTACGCCGCGTCGAGCCGCTCGGTTGAACCTCTTCGCGACGACCGCGAGACGCGGGGGGCGAGAAGCGAGCGAAGGACCAGTCACGAGGTCGCGAATCTCGCGTACCGAAAGCTTTCAGGCACGGGGACGCGGCCACGCTCGACGCCGTCCGCGCCTCCTTCACGACCTCGGAGTACGCGGCGACGCGAGCTTTCCAGAACGAATGCTTGAACCGTTCATCCCACGGCTGCTTCTCCGCGGCGGCCAGCTTCGAGGCCTCGTCGTCGCCCGCCATGGTGGAGTGGCGAGACGGGAAGCGTGGCCGAAGTTTTTAAACGGGTAAGTGCTGCGATTTGGGCGGCACGGCGCGCTACGTGTACGTGTACACGTACCGTGTACAGTACGTGTATGTTGGCGCGGCGGACTTCGGGGTGCGGTCACGCGCGCGTCGAGTAAACAAGGGATCTTTTGGACATTCACACCCTCGACCTATGCGTTGATCTTCTTCCTCGCGAGCTCCGCGAGGTATTTCGTGGGAACCCCGGTCCTCGAGAGCTCGTCGAGTTTCCGCTGCTTGATCGACTCGAGCCTCGCCTGCTCGTCCATCATATTTTTCCGCAAGCTGTCTCCCTCCTCGAGGAACTCTCTTCGTTCGTGCAGCCGCCTCTCCTCGTTGAAGTTGATCTGCGCCTGCAGCTCCTCTTTGTGCTGCTTGCGAAGCGCCGCCAGTCGCGCGCTCTGCTGCGCCTCCTCCTCCTCCTTCGCCATCTGCACGTCGATGACGCGGAAAAACTCGCTCTGGTCTTGCCTCGCCTGGTCGCTGAGTTGCTTCATCTTGAGCATCTTCTGGTGCTCCCTCGCGCGCGCGAGGTCTTCGTTGATCGCGCGGTTCCTCGCGACCGCGGCTCGTTCCTTCTCGCGGTACGCCCTCTCGTGCGCCTCTTGCACGCGCATCGCTCGCAGCTCGTCCATCTCCGCCTGCGTGTCCGCCTGCTTCTCTTGCTGCGCGCGCATGCGAACCGTCTCCATCTCTTTTTCGTGCGCGACGCGGTCGCGTTCCATCTGCTCCGCGAGCTCTCTCGCGTCCCTGTCCGCGATGTACTGCGCGATGCGCTCCTCCTCGTCCCTCTCGGCCTGGATGATGAGTTTCTTCCGTTCGATCTGCGCGGCGTTCGCTTTCGAAACCTCCGCCAAGAGCTTCTTCCCCATGTCGCGTTTCCTCTGCGCCTCCGCCGCGGCTTCGTCCTTCACTCTTTGAATCTCCGAGAGCATCTGCTTGCGATCGAGGTCGAGGAGCTCCTCCTCCCTCGCGCGCTCTTTCGCCCTGTCCTCGATCTGCTTGCGAAGCACCGCGGCGCCTTTCATGCGATCCTCCGCGCGTTGCTTCTCGCGTTCTTCGTACACGTCGAGCGCCTTCATGCGTTCGATCTCCATCATGAGATCCATCCGTCGCTCCTCCTCTTGCGCCTCGGCTAAGATGTGTTTCTTCTCCTCGAGCTGCGCGTCTCGGATCGTGACGCACTTGGAGTACAGCATCATCTGGTTCATGTTCTTCACCTCGTCCAGGGCTTCTTCGCGTAACAACTCCGCTCGGTTCAGCGTCGACTGACTCTTCGCCGCCGTGATCACCTCCGTCTCGGAGGGTTCTTTCCCTTTCGACGCGCCGCCTCGCCTCGCCTCCATCGTGGACATCCGCTCGCGCATCTGCTTCGACTTCATGAGCTCCAGCTCCTTCTCCGCCTGCCGCTCCGCTTTGATCGCGCTCACCTCGTGCGGGGTCAACACGGACGCGGGTTTTCGCATTCGGTCGATGTCGTTCGAGGAGAGGACGAGGTAATCCGACCCCGCGGACGACTTCGTCGACTTCGCCGCGCTCGACGCGGTGGACGGCTTCGCGGTCTTGCGCTGGAACGAGTTCGTGGACGCCGAGGAGGACTTCTTCGTCCCGAAAAGGGACTCGTCCACGCTCGACGGCTTGCTCCTGTACGTGGAGCGCAGGTTCGGCTGCGACGAAATTGGATCGGGGGGGTTGCGCGTCAGTTCGTCCTTCTCGAGCGCGCGCGGGTCGACGCGCGGCGTGGCGGCGGCGGCACGAGCGGGCGCGGCATCGACGCGAGGCGCGCGTGCGTCGTTCTCGAGCGCTCGGACGGGACGGCGGTGGAGCGACGATCGTCTCTCGCGGGGGGGTAAAAAAAGCAAACGGGTCGCTGCTGAAATAATGCCGCATCTACGCGGCGACCGAGCGGGAGAGGGCGCGCACCATGCTCACGCCGTCGAAGTTTCTACCCCTCGCGCGGCCGCCGAGTCAGCGGGTGTTCGGTCTGATGTACCGAGCGGTGACCTTTGAGACGCGCGGCGTGCTTCGACGACGCGTGGACCGCTGTGTCGCCGGTCGTGTGTGCGTCCGGGAGAGCCGCAGCGGACGGTTTTGGTCGCCGGCCTCGATCGATCGAGTCACGAGAGCGAGAGTCGCGCCCAGGCCTTGAACGAGAATGTCGTCGTTTCCGGCGAGTCCGGGCCGACGCGCACACGTCGTCGCGTCGCGCCCGTATCCGCGTTCGGGGATGCGACGCGGCGTGTCGAGCGACTTCGCGACGCGATGGGAGAGCCTGAGGGATGACGAGCGCCGCGAGCTGGCGGAGATGAGGGTGCGGCACGCGGCCGGCGTCGAGAGGTTGTCTTCTCGTTGCATCACCGCCGCGCTGGGACTGCGAGCCGACCGAGAGCCGTCCGCGAAGATGCAAGCGCTCGGTCACCTCGTGAAGGCGAAGATGGCGTCCGGAGAATTCGCCGCGGCGTGGGAGGCGAGAAACGCGGCGAACAAAGTCGCGCTCGAAGAGAGACTGCGCGCGGAAGACGCGGTGTTGGAGTCGTCTGCCGCCGTCGAGAACGTGCAGCATTTGCTCGCGCAGCAGGAGGACGAGCTCGACGAGCTGAGGCGCCGCCAGCGCGCGCGACGGACGCGATTGGAACGCGAGGAAAAGAAAGCGACAGAGGACCAGAACCGCCGCTGGAGAGAGCGCGCGGGCGCGGGGGCGACCGTCGACCGCGCGTTCGCCGCGTCGGCGTCGACTCGTCATTGTCATTCCCCCCCGGAGACGGCGACGCCGAGGGACGAAGACCGCGGCGGCGCGCCCGCGTGGGCGGAGACCCCGGCGACGCCGCACTTCGCCACGCCGGGTGAAACGCGCGTGCCGACCGAGACGCGACTCCCGATGAAGCCGCCGCCGCCGCCACCGCCGTCGCCGTCGCCGTCGAGATCGCGCGCGTTGGACGCGTTTCTTCGCGCGTCCGGTCGCGACGCGGCGGAGACGGCCGCCGCGCCCGCGTCGTCTCCGGGCGGCGCCGCGGGGGCGATGGCGGCCGGGTTGATCTCGCGCGTCGGCGACGCGCGCGCGGCGTCGAGTCGTCCTCCGTCGGAGAGGGCCGCCCTCGAGCGAGCGCCCGCGGCGGCGCCGGTCGTCGCGTCCGCGTCGCCGCCGCCGCCGACGACGACGACGCGGCCGAGTCCGTCGCCGTACGCGTTCGGGAGCCGTCCCTCGTGGACGCGCGCGCCTCGAGCGCCGGTGTACGAACCCCCCGAGGCGCGAGCGCGTCCGGTTCCCGTCGTGGAGCCGGACCGGAACCCCCGCCCGCTTCAAACGCGGCCGGAGAACGTGCCGCCGTTAAACTTGAGCCTCGCGCTGACGCGGGAAGAGACGCGCGCGAAGACGTTCGCGAGGGCGAAGACGCCCGAGACCAGGGCCGCGGCCGTTCACGCGTACGGCGACGGCGTCACGCGCGGGTTCTCCGCGTCGGACGGGCGCCAACGCGGCGCGGAGTTGACGTCGCCGTGGGGTTCGAAGACCGCGTGGACGAGCGGTCAAGTCTTCATTCGCGGCGACGCGAGCGAGAACCAAAAGTCGCGCGGCGGCGACGACGACGCGGGGTCGGGGTGGAGCGACGACGATAGCTCGACGACGACGGTCGACGAGGGCGACGACGCGGTGTGGGGTAAATCGAAAGGGGCGTTTAGAAGTAGAGTACTCGAGAAGGGCGGTCGCGTCGGCGGGGTTGACATGCGTCGCGTCGGGGCGGCGAGCGAAGACGGCGGCGACGGCGACGGCGGCGACGGCGGCGACGCGTCGGAGGAGGCGGAGGAGGGCGGCGCGCGCGGTCGACGACCGACGGGCTCGTTCGCGGCGCAGAGAAGGGCGCCTCGCCGCGGAGTGCACCTCCCGTCCGCGGTCGAACTGAACACGCCGTTGAAGGTGCAGACGTGATAGAGTAGCCGGACGTCCGTCGAAAGTAGACACGCGCGTCTGTCCAGTACAAGTAGCCCAAGAGATTTTGCTGTTTGGTCGCGTCTCGCGAGGCGCGCGTCGCGCTCGACGCGAATCCAAGTCCAGGTTCCTTTCCCTCGATATTAATGTGGACCGCAATTGGTCTCCGCCACACACAGCGTCCGCGCCAAATGACGCGCCGTTCGTCCGCCGCACCGGGGGCGGCGACGCCGCCGTCTCGCCAGCTGTCCGACCTCGTCTTAGATTCCATGATGTCCGGCGCGAACAAGTACTCCGCGGAAGAGTTCGCGAGCATGATGCAAGCGAAGCTCATTTCCGCAGTCGACGCGGGCCCCGCGGCTCATCAAACGGCGCCCCCCGCGGAGCGAGGCACGGGCTCCGCGGGCCGCTCTCGCCGCGGGAGCGCCGCCGCGCCCGCTGATCCCGCGCCGACGATGGACCAAGTCTGGTCGAACATCAGCGGAGGGAGCGGGCCTTCCTCGGGCGCGGCGGTGGAGGCGCCGATCGGGACCCTTCGATCCCGCTCGCTCGGAAGAGGGGTCAGCGCGGGGCTGTCCCTCCCCCAAGTCTTTGGCAGCGGCGCGATGCCGTCGCTGCCCGTGCTCACGCAGGGCTCGATCGAGCGCCTCGTCTCGCTGCACGGCGACGGTTCCAGGAAGAACGCGGGGGAATGGCTAGAGCTCTTGATGTCGAACCAAGGAAGCGGCGGCGGCGGCGGCGGCGGCGGCGGCATCCAGCCGACGCTCTCGGCGACGATGGCGCTCGAGACGACCGCGCGCGCGATGTTCGGCAGCGGCAGGGTCGCGGCGACGAAGAAGACGCCGGCGGCGCCAGCGGCGTCTAAGACGACGGCGGCTGCGCTCGCCGCTGCGAAGAAGGCGCTCGCGGAGAAGCCGGCGGCGCGGGGGACGAAGCGCGGGCGCGGCGCCGCGGCGGAGCTTCCGGTCATCACGCTCCCGCCGAAGAAGAAGGGACGCAAGAAGAAAGGGGAGGTGGACACGGAGACGGAAGAGGAGAAGGAGCTGAGAGCGCTGGAGCGACAGCGTAAGAATCGCGAGTCCGCGGCGCGCTCGCACCAGAGGAAGGCGAAGCAGACCGAGGAGCTCACTCGCGAGCTGAGCGACGCGAAGAAGAAAATCCTCGCGCTCGAGCGCACGGTCTCGACGCTGAGGAAGGAACTCGGGCGCGGGTCGGGGAGCGTCGGGAGCCCGCGCAGTCCGAAGAGCCCGAAAGGGGTGAGTCGCCAGGCGTCTGGGAGATCCGCGGGGGGGAAGTGACGAACGATAGCAATTTAATTCACGTATAACTCGTAAGGACCGCGAGCCACCGCCGCGGGCGACCGCTTCCACCGTTCACGCGAAGACGCACCCGGCCGATGAGCGCGCTTCCAAATCGGGGCACGAGTTCGGTAAGAACTTCGCTCTCGCCTCACACTCCGTGGGCGGCGCGACGAGGGAGGGTCGTCGCGGTCGATACGCGTCACCGCGGCGACAGAGCGACGTCAAGGGCGGTGGCGTCGGGCGGATACGCGCGGCTTCATGGTCGTCCGCGCTCCCGACCACCGACGCGCGAGCGACGGCGGGAGCGCGTCGACGCAATCTCGACTGGAAAGCGGTGCGTCGAAGCCACATGCGGCGCAGGCGCCGCTGACGGGATACGGCGGCGGGCAGTTTCGACTCGCGGAGGGCGCGATGCCGCGTCTCCGCGGAATCGACCTCCCCGAGCTCCTCAGCGTCCAAGGCAGCGGCATGCGAGGCGCGGGCGTGAAGCCGAGCGCGCGCGCGTCGAACGCGAAACCGCACGCGGACGCCGCGGTCCATCCCCGGATCAGAGCCCCCGCGGCGGCTCAACCAAAGGCGCCGCCGCGAGCGCACGCGGGTGAGCCCAGACGTCCACAGCAGCAGCACGTCTCGGAGCACGGCAGGCGCGTCGTCGCGCCGATCGTCGCGAGAGGGCAGGGCTTCGGCGGAGGCGTCAGCGTCATGAACGTGCAGTTTCCCGCGAACGCGAGTCGCGGCGGCGCGGACGCGCGCGAGTGGGATCGACGCGGTGGTCCAGGAGCCTGCCCTGGCGGTGGGGCGCTGACGAGAGGCGACGCGCGACGCGGTGCGGGGTATCCAAACGCCGCGAGAGGAGGAAGACACGCCGCGCTGAGACGACCGGCGTCCGCGCGGCGACGGCGGCCCGACGCGACAGACCGCGCGAGAGAAGACGCGAGCCGCGGCGTCGGCGGCGACGACGCGCGACTGCGACAGCAGCGCGCCGCGGAGCTCGGTCGGATCATGCGCGCTCGGGACGAGGCGAGGAGACGAGAGAGAGAGACGCACGCGAGGGACGCGCTGCAGGTGGCGATCGCGAGCGTCGGCGTCGCGAGCGACGAGGACGCGTTGCGCGCGCTCGAGGACGCGACGAGGGGGGCGAAAGCGGCGGGGATATCCGGCGCGGGCGGCGCGGATTTGCTCTCGCAAGCCGTGGACGCGGCGCGGGGGGTGAAGCGAAGGGAAGCGTTCCGGGTCACCCTGCGCGCGGCCGTGGAGAGAGACGAGCGCGGCGACGGCGAGACGTCGCCGTCGTCGCTGTTGACGCGCGCGGAGGCTCTCGGGTTCCGGGCGGACGACCCCGAGGTTGTCGCTTTGGAGGATATCGTGCGCCGCCGTATGGCCGCCGCGCGCGATAGTCGCGCGGAGCATCGCGATAGGGAGATGACGGACGATCGACTTGCTGCGCAGGAAACGACGTCGACGGCGTCCGAGGAGGACGAGCGTCGGGGCGTCGACGAGAAGAACGCCGCCGCAGCCGCAGCCGCCGCCGCCGCGCCGCAAGGCAAGAGGCGTGTCCTTCAAGGAAATCTAGAGGTTCAGGCGATAATAGGCGAGGGCGCGTACGGCGTCGTCCTCAAGTGTCACAACTTGCAGACGAACGAAACCGTCGCGGTGAAGGAGTTTAAAATCAACTCGGACGACCCGGACGTCGAGGAAGTGAAGCGGACGTCCACGCGCGAGGTTGAGATTTTGCGAAACTTGAAGCACGAGAACATCGTGAGCCACCTCGGGGACTTTTACGTCGGCGAACGGCTGTACGTCGTCATGGAGTACGTCCCCAAGACGCTGCTCGAGCTTCTCGACGAATGCGGTGGGGGCGGTCTCAGCAAGGAGTTCGTCAAGTCGTGCATGTTTCAGCTGTGCAAGGCGATCACGTTTATTCACGGCGGGAAATACGTGTACCGAGACGTGAAACCGGAGAACGTCTTAGTCGACCCCCACGGCGTCGTGAAGCTGTGCGACTTCGGGTTCGCAAGATCCGTGGAAGGGAACGGCGAGGATGGCGTGTTGACCGACTACGTCGCGACGCGGTGGTACCGCGCCCCCGAGCTGTTGTTGGGTCCTCCGTACGACAACTCCGGGGAGTCCGTGCGCACCAAGTACGGACCCGGGGTCGACATGTGGGCGATCGGGTGTCTCATGTGCGAGCTCACGGACGGCGAGCCGATATTCCCCGGGGACTCGGACATCGATCAGCTGATTCGCATACAGCGGTGTTTAGGCAAGCTCACCCCCGGGCAGATGATGGCGTTCAGCGTCAACCCGAACAACGCCGGGGTGAACTTCGACGAGCTCCCGCCGCACGACCCGGAGGACGGCTTGGTGGGGAGATACGCGGGGGTGATGGACGACGTCGAGCTCGAGTTCATCACCGGGTTGCTGTCCGTGAATCCTCGGGAGCGGTTCACGGGGGCGATGTGCTGTAGGCACGAGCTGTTCGCGGACATCGCGGAGGCGAGAGCGTACGTCAAGGTTCTCGACGAGGGAGGGTTTTGAAGGCTTTCATTCAACGGAGGAAATGAATACGTATTGATTCTATCACAACTTGTCGCTCTGCCCGTCTACGCCGTATCGCTCCTGCAAATCTTTAATCTCCTGCTGCTTTTTCGCGAGGTCGTTCTGTTGCCTCTTGTTCATCCGCTGCGGATTGTAGTACAGACAAATCAAATACCGGTTCGCGACGTTGAATCCGGAGAGATGGTCGACGGCGTTCTTGGCGTCGTAGATGTCCTCGTACACTACGTACGCGGTGCCTCGCGTCTCCTTCGTGTTCCCGATCCGCACCTGCCTCAGCGCGCCGTACTTCCCGAATATATCGAACTGTCGGGGAGAAGAGAGGAGCAAGGGAGGTAACGACGTGAGCGGTGGGTTCGAGGCGCGAAGGCAAACGAGACGAGCTGAGGGAAAAGATAAATCGGGAATCGCGCCGAACGTGGGCCGGGTCTGCGCGCGCACCATTTCCTCGCTGCTGATGTTGAAGGGCAAGTTCCTAACGTACACCGCACGGTTGACCTCTGGGGGCAGCCGCGCGTTTCGTCGATTGCTCCCAGCGGCTTCCATTGCGGCCGCCATCGTAGATCGCCTGCTCGCGCCCCTAAAATCCCTAATTTATCGGCCGCTGGAGATTACCAGATCACGAGCTCGAGTCCGCGCTCCGCTGATCCCGGGTCTGTCTAGGCCACCTGCCGTGCTACGTCAGGCGATGAGCCTCTCGCGAGCGTCGGACGGAGACGAGGACGGCCGACGACTTCTGACCGTGCGGCGTACTGTGATGGAAGTTTTACTATTCTGAGGTTTCCAAGCGGCCGCTCTTTCTTCCTGTCCTCTGACTCACCTTCGACCAGTGCGAAGAGCGAGGCGAGGGCGACGGGAGCCGTCATGGGGCGAGGTCGTTCGGCGTCATCGACGGCGTCGCGCTCGCGCTCGCGCTCCCAATCCCGGGAGAGGAAGGACAGGAAGCGTCACCGTCGGAAATCGTCCTCCAAGCATCACCGGAAGCATCGTCGGAAGCATAAGAAGAGTCGGCATCGATCGTACTCATCCTCGTCCTCGCGCAGCCGCAGCCGCAGCCGCAGCCGCGACCGCGAGGGTGGGCGCAAGGACCGTAAGCACGAGGACACGTCCAGATCGCGGTCGCGGAAGCGGCGTAAGACGCGATCGCCCGAGCGCGCTCGCTCACGAACGCGATCCCCCGAGACGAACAACGACGATCCGCGATCGAACGACCGCGCGCGCGGACGCTCGCGCAGCAGAGATCGCGGGGCTTCCGGGAACGCGCGCGCGTTCTCGCGGGATCGACGCGAGAGCGACGGGCGCGATCGACGCGGGGACCGAGGCGGAGGAGAACGAGGACGCGGACCAGGTCGCGGCCACGACGAGCGAAGACGAGATGATTCCCGCCAGCGCGGCGACCACCGCGGCGACCACCGAGGCGCCGCGCACGAGCAGCGGCGGGGCCCGAGCGATCACCACAACCGCGGCGGACACCGCGGCAGCACCGGGTTCGGGCGCGCGGCGGACATACCGCGTCGACCAGGGGAGCACTCGAGGAACCCGCCCGAGAGACTGGGACCGAACTCGGTCGGGTATCCGGGCGGCGGCGCGCGCGGGCGGTCGCCCCCTCGCGCGCCGCGAGAGCCTCCGCGCGCGCCCGGCGGCGGCGGCGGTGGCGGGAGCGGCGGCGGCGGCGGCGGCGCGGGATGGGACAAACCGACAGTAGGCACGAGCGGCGCCGCGTTCAAAGCGACGGGCGAGGAGGACGGCGCGAACCTCGTGTACTACAGCGCCGAGCTCGACGGCGCCGCCACGCCGTGCTGGGCAGCCGCGGCGGACCGCGACGCCGCGGGCGACGCCGCGGGCGACGCCGCGAGCGCGACGACGAACGCCGCGAGATGGGGCGCGTACCCGGCGTGCACGTCGGGATTAGGAACGGAGATCCTGGACTTCATCGCGTACTGCTCCCCGGACGCGGACGAATTGAAAGCGCGGTACGCCGCGGTGCTGCGGCTCGACCGGCTCGGAAAGAGGCTGTGGGGCGAGGGCACGGAGGTGGAGTGCTTCGGCTCCACGAAACACAAGATGCCGTTGTACTACAGCGGGATAGACATGCGGATCAAGACCACTGGAAAGTACGAGCATCTCCCCGAGTGCCAGGGCATCACGCGGCTGGGCACGGAGATCATGGAGCAGGCGTGGGCGACGGACGTGGACCCGCGCGTGACCGGCCGCGTGCCGATGATTTCCTACGTCGACCGCGCGACGGGGCTGAAGTGCAAGGTGTGCGTCGGGAACCGGCAGACCGTCCGCGGGACGTCGTTCTTCAACACCCCGATGATCCCGCTGTCCGCGAGATTCCCGATGTTCAAGCTTCTCATGCTCCCGCTGAAGTGCGTGTTCACCCAACGCGGTCTCGAGAAGTCCTTCGGCGGCGGTTTAGGGACGTTTCGCGTCGGGATGTTGCTGTTGAACTACTTCGCGATGCACGTGCCGGTGAGCACACAGCCGCCGACGCCGGAGACCTTGGGCGCGGCGCTGATCGGATTCTTCAGGTACTACGCCGGAGAGTCCCCGGACGCGACGTGCGACGCGCACTGCGCGCCGTGGCAGCGATGGAGCGCAAACTACGAGGCCGCTTCAGAATTTTACGTCCTGGGCGTGCAGGTCGACTTCGGCGGGTGCGCCATGGGCGAGGTTCAGATGGTGTTGAAGGCGTGCGCGAACGCGCTGCAGGCGGCGCGACCGAACGCGAGCACTCGCACGACGATCCTCTCGCGGCTCATCGACGACACGATCATAGCGGACGCGCGCGAGGGCGCGCGGCGGCAGTCGCGCGCGAGAGAAAACGCGTTGTCGGCGGAGGCAGCGGCGGCGTTGCCGGCGTCGTTCGTCCCGGAGCGGCGGACGACGTTCGTGTCGGACGCGCCGCTGCCGACGCTGCCGGCCGGGGGCGACGCGACGGGGGGCGACGCCATCGGCGGACCGAAAGGCGGCGGACCGAGCGGCGCGGGCGCGGACGTGCCGTCCACGTGCGTCAACCTGAAGAACATGTTCGACCCGGCGCACGCCTCGCGGGACGCGTCCGTCGTCTCCGAGGTGCACGAGGACGTTCGCCTGGAGTGCGGGAATCACGGCGTGGTGACGCACTCCGCGGTGGATAAGAACAGTCAGGGGTTCGTGTACGTCAAGTTCGACACGGTTCAAGCCGCGACGGAGGCGCGGAGGACGCTCAACGCGCGCTGGTTCGCGGGGCGGCTCGTCACGTGCGACTTCATCGCGGAGGACGAGTACGACGCCGTCGTGAAGTCGTTGTCGTGAGCGCACGCGACCGAAGCGTTGTCTTTAGATCGTCGCGCGTTTACTACTACCATCACGTCTACTACGCTTCCACAGCCTTCTGCAACGGAACAAACTCCCCGCTCATCTCGGACGCCATGATGTCGAGCGCGACCTCGCACGACTCCGCGACGATGCGGTCGGCGTCGGCGCGGTACGTCGCGAGCAGGCTCTCCGTGTCCGCGGCGGCGATCGATCCGATCGCCTCCGCAGCCTCGTGCCGCACCATCGGGTGCTCGCTCGCGTCCATGAGCGTCTGCCTGAGCGCGTCCCTCGCCGCGGCGCCTTTCTCCTGGATCTGACCCAACACGTAGCACACCTCGTGCTTCAGGAGCGCGCTGCTCGATGACGCAAGGACGGCGCCGAGCGTGGCGGCGACGTCCGGCGCGGGGCCTCGGTTCCTCAGCGCGAACATCGCGCCGTAGCGATCCCACATGTCCGCGCTCTCGTCCAACAGCACGCGCGTCAGGGTCTCCATCGATATCGACAACGACGCCGCGGGGACGGGGTCCACAGACATGTACGGCGAGTCCCCGTTCGCCGCGTCGCCGCCCTCCGCGCCGGCGGCGCCGGCGGAGAGTTTTTCCTTCGCGGATCCCAACTTTTCCCCCGGCGGCGCGCGCGTCTCCGACTCCGCGGCGGCGATAGCGGCGGCGGCCGCCGCGTCTGCGCGCGCGGAGTGCGCGTGCTTAAGTCTCTGCAGCGCCAACACCGCGGTCTCGCGCACGACCTGGCACTCGTCCTCGCTCGCGGTCCTGAGCGCTTCCGCGCACTCGTCCGACGCGATCGCCCCGAGCGCCTCCGCGGCCTCGTGCCTCACCATGCTGTGGTCGCTCGCGTCCTCGAGAACCTCCTTCAGCTTCGGCACCGCGCGAGTGGCTTGCATCTGACCCAGCGCGAACGCGACCTCGTGCCGGAACAGCGCGCTCGGGTCCTTCAGGCCGTCCAGCAGCGCGTCCACGGACGCGTCGCCTCCGATGCTTCGCAGCGCGAAGAGCGCGCGGAACCGCCTCGGGATGGGCACGGACGCGTCAAGGAGCTCCGCGCGGAGGTCCGGGACGCTCATCTCCGACGCGATCGAGCGGCTACGCGCGCGGGGATCGCCGTGAGGAGTGCGCGCGCGCGCGCGAGGAGTGGCGGGAGGCGTGACGTGTCGCTCTGCCAGTCTAGTGGGAAAATTCTGGAAATCCTCCGTCAGTTCCGAGCGCGCGAAGCAGCTGACCCGAGGACGGCGGGATGAACTCCTCTCCTTTTCGTTGACGAGATGGACGGCCGCGCGAATCACGGGCTCGATCCTTGGGACTTTAAGCACAGCGGGAAGATCGCGACATTCGCCGAGGACGACCCGTTCGAATGCCACGCGATCTCCGTTTCCAACGACGGAACGAGGCTCGCCGCTGCTGGGGCCAGTCCACGGTCCCCCGCCGCCGCGGTGGCGAGGATTTTTAGCGTCCGTGCGAGGGAGAGCTCTCTCGAGGCGACCATCACAGCGGAGGGCGCCATAGGAGCAACCTCCGTTGCGCTGTCGCGCGATGCTGTCTTCCTCGGCTGCGCCGATGGCTCGCTCTGGAGTTTCGACTTCCCCACCGGCGTGCTCACCCGGCACGAGCCGCACCCCGCGTTGGCGGCGCTCCCGCGACGCCGACGCCCGATACGGAACCCGTTCGCATCCGGCGACCGAGAGCCGCGGTCGATCCGGCGCCTGATTTTCGTCGGCGACGGCCACCTCGTGGGGTCCGTGAGCAATCACGGCGTGCTTCCGGTGTGGGGGCGCGCGCGGGAGCGGGACGCGGCACCCGGGGAACTCCCCGACGCGTCGCCGTCCGCGTTTCACGACGACCCGTCGTTCTCGAAAGAAGACGGCGCGTTCATTCACCTCGCCTCGCACGGTGATTTCTTATACAGCACGTCGATCGACGCGAAAGGTTTGAGGGCGTGGAGTTGCGATTCCATCGGCGGCCGTCTGTGGGAGTCCGAACGCCTCGCCGCGGGGCGGGGCGTCCACCTCGCCGGAATCGCAGTCCTACCGCGCCGTGAGGTCCCGCCGTTGATCGCGACGTGTGTTTCGTCGTTAATACGCGGCACGTCGTATGCGGAACCGGACACGACGTTGAAGATCGCGCTGGTCGATGGTGATTCCGGCAGAGAGCTGCGGCGTTACGCGGTCGAAGGGGTCGGCGCGACGAACCGCTTCATAGACTGCTCCTCACTCACGGGCGGGGGAGGCGGCACGTTGCTCTTTCTCGCGCACAAGGACGGGTCGATATGGATTCACGCCGCGAGGAACGGCGCGCAGGTCGCCGCGCTGCACGGTCACGCGACGTGGTCAGGGACGTCCGGGCATCACCGCGTTCTTCCCACGTGCGTCGCGGCCGGAAGCGACGGCGAGTTTTTTTATTCCGCGACGACAGACGGAAAGGCGGTGCATCGGTGGACGGTCGGCCCGCCGCGGGTTTGGTCGCGAGACACGCACGCGCGGTTCCCCTCCGCGTTCAAGGCGACGGTGCGCGCGCTCGTGACGGCGGTGCACGCGCGGGAAGCGCGCGGCGGCGGCGGCGGTGGCGGCGGCGCGTCTGTTCTCGCCGCCGCCGCCGGCATCGACGGCGAAGTTTCCGAGGACGGGTCCGGCGCGCCCGCGCTGTGGGGGAAGGGCTTCGCGGAGCTTTGCTCCATCGAGTCCGGGATTTTAGATCTAGTGATCGGCGGAATAGCCGCACTCGCGTACGGATGCGAGCCTGGGATAGGAAAAGAATTATAGTCTAGCTAGTACGGACACGCTGTGTCTCTCGTTCAAATCTACGCCCTGCTGACAGAGCTACCGACGGTGGAATCCAGGTATTTCCGCAAGCGCGTCACGTTGTGCGCCTGCTTCGGCGCGACCAAGTTCACGACCCACGCGGGAAGGGAGCCTTTCGGGTCCGCCTGTAAAACGAACGCGATCTTCGACCCGCCTTGGCCGTCCTCGAAGACGTAATATCCAGACGTCAGCACAGCCCCGCGGACGTGGCCCTTCACGCACTCCGGCACGTCCTCGTCGCCGTCGTTCACGCTCTGTCCCATCACGAGCACGCTCCCAGTGGGCAAGCGCATCGCGACCTGGTCCCACACGAAGTCGCGGTCCGGGACGATCGAGGGCAGACGAAACGTCCCGTGAAGCAACGCGTGCCCGGGTAAGTCCTTGAACTGGCCATCTTTGAACTCCGCGCGTATCGACGTCTGCGCCAGCGCGCTCGTTTGCGACGACGGCAGCTCCCCGAGCGCGGCGACCGCGCCTTTATCCCCGGCGTGTTTCTTGATCAAACCTTCGATCTTCTGCCCCCCGGGCGAGCGTCGAATCTTGTTCAGAAGCGACACCGCGAACTCTTTCGGATCCGTCGGCCCCACCCTCTCTTTTCCGCCGATGGACAACGCGGCGAATTTACCGAGCTTGTGAAGCCGCTCCCCGGTCGCATCTAAGCCCAAGCCTTGCCCGCCAATCTTCACGACGGACCCTTCTTTGAACATGTCGTCCAAGATTGTGAAGTGTTTCTTGAAGTTTTGCGGGTCGCTGAAGAAACCGAGAACTTCCTCGGGGGACGCCTCCGTCCTCGTCACGCCCATTATTCTGTGTATGCGCTCCCCGGGGAGCTTGAAGATGTCCGTGCCGTTACTCGTCGTGGAGTGCTTCCATTCTTTGCTCGTGAGCATTCCGAAGAACTTCGTCACGATGTCGCGCTCGACCTCGTCTACGCGGGACACGTGAGCGAGCTCCGTCTCCACGGACGCGCAGATGTCCCCCTGAGAAGATTCAGCGTCAGCAACGGCACTTTCTAGTTCGCGCGCGGAGAGAAATCCTACGGGCGCGGAAGCGAGCGCGGGACGCGAGCGCGCGAGTGGTGACGAGGGGAGAGAAAAGAGGACGGAGAGAGAAAAACTCACGTGTTCGAACATCGCGCTGGAGTGCCGCTAGCGTGCCGCGGCGCGCGCCTTAAATGCTTTTTCGCACACGATATGAACGCGAGAAATCTTTTTCACGCGTTCTGACGAACTGAAAGAGATCCGCCACTTCTGAGATCGTTCACTCGAGACCGCACGTGTGACTCCGTCCGCTTCGCCTCCCACAGCGGCTTCTGCGTGTCCGAGGGTGACGACACGGGAACTCTGCAAAAATGGTACGTACGATCGCACGCTTTGCTCTGTCCCCCCATTCCCACGCGGATCTCGTCGCGCGGTGCCCATTTTTGACGTCCTCTCTGTTTTTTCGCCCCCGCACAGATGATCAAGGTGAAAACCCTGACGGGTAAGGAGATCGAGATCGACATCGAGCCCACGGACTCGATCGAGCGCATCAAGGAGCGCGTCGAGGAGAAGGAGGGGATTCCTCCAGTCCAGCAGCGGTGCGCGAGACGCCCGCGTCCAGTTTCTTTCGTTTGATTCCCGGACCGATCTCAAAGCTGACGAATCTCTCCCCCCAACATCTCCAACGCAGGCTGATCTTTGGAGGTAAGCAGATGAACGACGATAAGATCGCCAAGGATTACAACATCGAAGGTGGGTCGGTGCTTCACTTGGTTCTCGCCCTTCGCGGAGGGCGGCTTTAGACTATCTAGAAAGGTGAACGCGACGAGGGCGCTGGCGCTGTAAAAACACGCGAAGACGAGCGGCGTGAAACGAACGAAACGAACGATCGAATTATGTAACGCCCCTTCTCGTATAAACAACATCGGACAAAAGCTAATAAGCTCGCGCGTCGCGTCGCGACTCGAACTCTGTCTGCGACATCACTCCTTGAAAAACATGTAACGAAGGATGATTTCTTCAGCGCCGATTAAAGGTTTCGCGAGCTCGTCCTGCACCTTCTTGACCGTCCCTCTCGGGCAGTTGACGTGGATCATGTACTGATGAGAGTCCGCGAACCCCTTGATCTCGTACGCGTTCGTGACCAGACCCCGATCCGTGACTTCAAACTCCGTGGAGCCGCCCTCCGCAAACATCGAGCGAAGCTTGTCGACCTCAGCGGCGCGCACGGAATCCTCGACGCCGGGTTTCATGAGGAAGAGCGCCTCGTACCTCGCGGGCGCGGCGGCGTCCTTCACCGCAGCCACCACCCGCATGCCCTTCCGGTTGCGTCCGAGGACCACCGGGGATCGCGCGGATACGCGCGCGCCTGTGAGGGAGAATTCATGGTGGATGGACGTGTGAGAAGAAAAGGACCTCGCGGGCTCGGGCGTGGTAGCGCGCGCGAGCGCGCGGACGACGACGCGAAAATTCGAGAGGCCGCGCGACCGCGAATCGCGCGCGCGATCGCGGGCGAACGCACGCGCGTTCGCGAGCGAACGCGGCCGCGGGGAAAGTCCCCAATCGAAGCTCGTCACTTCGACGACTTTGGGAGTGGATAAAGAAAGGGCTGCGATGACGTCGCGCGCGTCGAGCGCGGGACGCACCGCGGGTCGCCGCCCGGGAGGACACGGCCGGAGCCGTGGCCGTCAGACTCATCAAGGAGGTGGCCATTTTCGTTCTAGCGTGGAGTTCAGACCTCGCGTGCCGTGCGCGCGGTCAGGAGTGCGTCTGGAGCCGCGCGGTGCGTCGGCCAAGAACCTAAACCCTTAATTCCTCCGTGCGCGAGCCGCCCTCGCCGTACTGTACGTTTCTTTCATTCGTATGCGCGCTAGTCACGAAAAAACACGATTTTGTACACGTACGCGTGCACTTCGCCTCGGCGCGGCGCGGCGGCTTTTTCCTGCGCTTTTCACCTCGAGACCTAACCGCCGCGCGAGCACAACCACGGCGCAGCGGGGGCGTCGGACACGAAAGGACCGGCTCGCGTCGATTTCGTTCCGATCGTTCAGGTCGCGCTGATTCGGATCGGTGAGTATGGCGTCGTCGCTCGCGTCTGCGATCGGCGCGGCGCGCGCGGCGCCGTCGATCCGCGACAATCGAGGGATTGAATATGCGAAAAAACGAGCGTCGATATCCCGGCGGCGCGTTCTCAGCAGGGCGAAGAGGGACATCCCGGACGACGTCGGATTCAACTACGACGAGTTCGACGACTTCGGTAACACGGAATCGGGCGCGTCGACGCGATCGGGGGACGCGACGGACGCGAAGAAAGGCGGGAAGAAGGCTGGGAGTCAGGACGAGGACGGATCTGAATTCCGTTGGGCGGAAGTCGAGCCTCCCCCGGACCCTCCGCCCGGGAAAATACCGGGGATCGGCGTGGAACTGCCGGACGCGCTGTCGTACTTCTCTCCGCTCGTGAGGAACCGCATCCCGGAAGCGGAAGCGCTCGAGCTCCAGCGCGCGTGGGCGAGGGCAGTGTTCGAGGAGGAGGGAGAATTACCCTCCCGCCGGGGTAACTTAATCACGGACCCGGATACCGGGGAGGCACGGGAGATGACGAAGAAAGAACACGCGGCGCTGCTGGACGACTACTTCACCGAGCTCGCGCGGAGGGAGAAGACGTACCCGCAAGTTTTAGCGAGAGAGCCCGCGTATGATCCATATCGGCTTCTCGAGAAATTCGGCAGAAGGCCGCAGATCGAGAAGGGAAACACGATGACCTACCCCGTGCTCATGGAGAACTTGTTCAGCGGGAACGTCTCGCGGCTGCTGCAGTACGACGAAGGACGGACGATCATAGTCGAGCTCATCGGCGCGGGGAACGAACTCGCGGGCCCGAAGCGGGCGAAGCAATCCCGGTACGAGTGCAAAGTCCCCGGGGACGTGCACTGGGACATCACGAAGATGTGCTACATGAACCGCTACGGCGCGGTGAACAAGACCGTCCCGGAGAGGTCGCGCACGACGCTGTCGCAGTTCATGCACGTCGATCAACCGAACGAGGCGTTCAACAACATGACGCCGTACATTTATCCGTTCATGCTCATGTGGGTCGCGTGCGGGCTCTTTACCTCGGACGGCGCGCAAAACGTAAGGAGAGGACGAAAACAACGGTGGGAAGAAACCACCGTGTTTAAGATGATCAACAAGTACCTCTTCCGCGGACGTTTGAAGAAGAAAGCGGTTAAGAAAGACATGATGGAGGAGTTCGGAAAGTCCAAGGCGAAGATGATCGGACAGGACAAGGACAAGACAGGGTCGTTCCAAGGGTTGACTTTCGACGACGTCGCGGGGGTCGATCACATCGTCGACGAGTTCAAGTACTACATATCCGTCATGAAGGAATTCAAAGAGTGGCAACAGGAGGATATGGCCAAGAGGGGCGGCAGTGGCAAGTGGAGTGATCTCCCGAAGAAAGGACGGATGAAGTACATCATGTCCGAGTTTCAGAGGATACCCAAGCCGGGTGATCCGATTTTCATGGTGGACCCGGATTTCACGTACGAAGTCGAAGATGACAACTTGTCCGCCGAACGCGCGAAGCTGAGCATCCCCAAAGGCGTCCTATTCGAAGGTCCGCCGGGGACGGGGAAGACGCTGCTCGCGAAAGCCGTCGCCGGCGAAGCTGGAGTGCCATTTTTCTACGCGAACGGCTCGGAGTTTGTCGAGATGTTCGTCGGAGTCGCCGCGAAGCGCGTGCGGGATTTGTTCAGACGCGCGAGGGATGTGTCCCCGTCGATCATTTTCATCGATGAGCTCGACACGATCGGACGCAGCCGCTCGTTGTACAGCAACCGCGATTCCGCGACATTAGAGCGCGAGGCGGGTCTGCTTCAGCTCTTAGTCGAACTCGACGGGTTCGAAACGAAATCGTCCGCGGGCTCAAAGCAAGAGATGGTACTCGTGATGGGAGCCACGAACCTGAGCGCGCAGCTCGACCCCGCGTTATTACGAAGCGGTCGGTTCGAGCGATCGTTCAACATCAACGTCCCTTCGACGCACAAAGACCGACTCGCGATCCTAAAAGTGCACGCGCGGAAGCTGAACATCCCGCGCGGGGGCAACGAGAAGTGGGACGAGGACGCGCTCTTGAACCGCACGACAGAGCTGACGCACGGGTACAGCGGCGCCTCGCTCGCGGCGCTGTTGAACGAAGCCTCGATTTTGTCCGTTCGCGCGAACAGGGAATTCGTCAACATCGAGGACATCGAGCGCGTCCTGGAGAGGAACCTCGTAGGCGTCGCGTCCGCGCCCATGGAGGACGGGTGGGGCAAGGATCACCTCGCGATGGTCGAAGCCGGACGCGCGGTGCTGTGGTCGTCCAAGTCGTCGAAGCAGTACTGCCCGACGGTTTTGAGCGTCACGATCAAGCCGCACGGGACGAAGACGACCGGAGTGATGCTTCAGCAGGAGACGACGGAGCATCAGTGGACGGAGGACGACGCCCGGGCGACGTCGTTGGACGAGTACATCGACGGCCTCGCGATGTTGCTCGCGGGGCGGTGCGTGGAGACCGTGTTCTTCGGTCCGCAAGGTGTCAGCGTGCAGACGAAGGGCGATCTCGTCGCGGCGGTGGACATCGCGTACGACATCGCGACCTCCTCTGGCGTGTACCCGGACTCGAAGAAAGGGTTGAGACCGTACTGGCCGGAGGAGCTCATCGAGCACTTCCGCCTCCCCGCCGCGGAGATGGACGCGGGCGTGCACGATTTGATGATGCGAGCGCACATCAGGGCAGAGGAATACGTGCAGTATTACAAGCCCGTGATTCTTCAAGTCGCGTCCGAGCTCTTAGCGCACGAGTCTCTGTACGGGACGCACATCAAAGATCTCGTGAACGAGCACGAGGTAAAGATGGCGGTCGCGAAGGACGAGTCCCTCGCGAAGGCGCAGGCGAAGAAAGAAGACGCGGAGAACCGTAAGCGAAAGGACAAGGAGTTCGAGGACGAGACGAACGAGCGGCGACGAGCCGCGAGCGCGGAGAAGACGGAACAAGTCGAGTCGCGAGGCGTCGCCGGGGCGATCGACGTGGACTCGAGCGACGAGCCGCTCTCCTCGGATCCGTTCGGTACGAGCGAAACGGCTGGCGTCGTCGACGACAACTTCAAGGGCGTCCTCGGCCGCGCGATGCGGTCCGTCGGCAGACGCGGAGGCGCGTTCCCGGAGAGCGAGAGGAAACCCGAGGACGAGGACGAGGACGCGGACGCGAAGAAGTAGCTCTTTTAAGACGAGTGATACTCGAAACCCGGGTCATCGACGCGAGCACCCCCGACTTTTGGTTTCGCTTACAGATGAGCGACCACTTCGTGCCGTGCTTGTTCACCTCCGTCACGTGCGCGCTGCGCGAGAAAACTCTTTCATTTGTCCACACGTGGCGGATTTCCACGACGTGTGTTTCAGTCAGGTGGACCTTTCGCTTTTGATAGCAGTACGTTCGTAGTGCTTGTGTCTATAGACAGGAGCTTCGCTCCAGTCTGCTAGACACTCTTGGAAGCGCTCGGTCGCATCCTCGCCGCGCAGCTCGCCAGCCGCGCGTTAAACGTGTATTCAGACCAGTCTCGAGACGGTCCTCCAATCGACGTACCTCTGCGTCGTGACTAGCTGTCGATACAGCGCTGTCATACCTGCATCGCGCGACGCGGAATCTTTCCCCGCACAGTGCAGCTCCTCGTTCGGCCGAATCGTCGGTCGACCGCTCTCAGGCCGTCGCACGAGCGACGACCTCGTTCGCCCGCGTTCACCGGCTCCGTCGAGCCCGGTAACCGGCGGATACTCCGGCTCGGAGTCGCGCAAATCAGTCAATCAGTCAGACAGCGAAGCACGCGCGCTGCAACATGGACCAGGACGACGCCGTCGTTCTAGGCGTAGTTCTCGGCGTCGTGTTGGCGGCGGCGCTGTGCGGATGGTGGTACAGCAACTGCGCAGACCGTGACAACCGCAGAGAGCGAGAAGGGGAAGGTGGTCACTATCAAGGCTGGTTAACCGGGAGACCGGATGGGCCCCCGCGCCATGTCGTGTTCGAGTCATCGCCTCCCCCGCCGCCTCTCCCGCCTCAACCGTATGGCACGCCGCGGCAAGATCAGCCCGCGCCCGTCTTCCAAGCGACCGTGAGTCAGCCGAGCTACCCGAAAGTGTGAGCGGAAGAAGACCCGAAGAAGCCCCGCCTCGGGACGAGATGCGAGAACGCGCGCGAAAGCAGAGGCGCGAGCTCTTCCAAGCCCCATTAGCTAGCCAGCCGCGGAGCGAACGGATTTGTAAGGACATCAATGCATATTGATCACGCTACTCGTACATATCACTCCCTCCCCCTCCCTCAACTCAACGGATGCGCTTCGAGGTCGAACAAGGACGTCCCGTTCACCTTGCACCGACGCATCTGCCCCATCTCCAGCGCGGGCAACCCCGACCCGGGCTCGGGCTCGGACACGAACACGATCGGGTCGATGTCCGGCGCCTCCAACGAACTCCGTCCGACCCACGCGTCGAAGTCGGGGTTGAACCCGTCGATGATGACGTCCAGCTCCTGCCCCACGCGCGACAACGCGAAGTCCTCGGATATGTCCTGCTGCTGCGAGATCAACTGATCCCGGCGAAGCTCTCGAACCGCGAGCTCGACTTGGTCGGGGTATTCCGCCGCGGGGGTGCCGTCCTCTTCGCTGTACGCGAACGCGCCGAGCCTCTGGAACTTGAACTCCTTGCAGAACTTCATGAGGTCGTCGTGCTCCTCCTGGGTTTCCCCGGGGAAGCCGGATATGAACGTCGTTCGCAACGCAAGCCCCGGGATTCGGTCGCGAAGTTTATGGAGCAGATCCTCCGTGTGCTGCCGCGGCGGCCGGTTCATTCGCAGCAAACTGAGGTTCGTGATGTGCTGCAGCGGGATGTCGATGTACTTGCACACCTGCGGAATGTCCGCGATCGCGTCGATGAGCTCCTCGCTGAAGTACGACGGGTACGCGTACAGAATGCGGATCCACTCGACGCCGTCGACGACGGCGAGGCGCTCCAACAACTCCGCGAGGCCTCTCCCGTCTGACGCTTTCATGTCCATCCCCCACTGGTTCGTGTCCTCCGCGATGAGGCACAGCTCTTTCGCGCCCGTGTCCGCGAGCGCTTTCGCCTCGTCCACGATCGAGTCCCACGGCTTCGAGCGAAACTTCCCTCGGAACCCCGGGATCGCGCAAAACGTGCACTTGTGGTCGCAGCCCTCCGCGACGCGCAGGTACGCGTAGTGGTTCGGCGTGAGCCTCTTCCTGAGCGCTTCCGGGCGGAACGGCGGGGACGCGGTTCCGACGCGCACCCTTCCTCGCTTGTTTCCGCCGTCGTCCTGTCGCAACACGTCCACGCCCAGGCTCTGTCCGATCTCCGCGGGGAGGTTCTTGTACTCCTCGAACCCCATCACGACGTCGATTTCGGACATCTCCTCGGCCAAGTCCTCCGCGTACCGCTGCGCTAAGCACCCGGTGACGATGATTTTCTGCTTCTTCCCGTTCTTCTCGCTATCCGCTTTCATCGCCGCCGCGGCCAAGATCGCGTCCACGCTCTCGTTCTTAGCGTCCTCCACAAACCCGCACGTGTTGATTATCACCGCGTCCGCGTCTTCGTGCTCGTCGATGACGTCGAAGCCGTTCGCGAAGAGGTCGCCGAGCATGACCTCGCCGTCAACCGTGTTCTTCGGGCACCCCAAAGAGACCATGGAAACCTTCGCGCGACGAGGTGCATCCTCCGCCGCGCTCGATTCTTTAGAGTCGCTCGTGTCCGCGCCTCCGCTCGGTGGAGGAGGGGCGATGCTCGCCTTGGCGGCGGCGAATTTCGTTTTCTTCGGCCTCGACGAGAGAGCGGCGCGTCCGAGGACGGCGCGGACGCCGAGGAACCCGGAGGCGGCGGACATCATGCCCTACCTGCTCGAAGTAGGCGAGAAACGCGCGCGCTGAACACGTGCACGACCCGCAGACAGACAGACGACAACGACAGAGTGACGCGCTTCGGAACCCCTTGCGCTTTAATAGAGAGGGCGCTTGCGCTTTATTTCGCGAATTTCCGCATTGCGCGAAGCCCGAGAACCGCGATCAGCCTCGGGTCTCATCATCAGGGCAGCGTACACGTGTAGTGTAGGGGTTTAGGGTAGTGTACTGCTAGGGTACACGCGAACGTGGACACCGGCACGGGCTCCCGAACCCAGTTCGAACCGCCCGTCTCGCACTCTGCGCCGCACACGGGCACGAGTTTCTTCCCCCCTCCCAACGATCTTCAACATGGACGATGCCGCGAAGGCTGCGAAGAGGAAGGAAATCGAGGAGAAACTAGCGGAGGCGCGGAAGAAGGAGGTGCGTCTCGTTGGGAGAGACCCACCACTCCCGCTCGATCGGACGCGTTTTCTCGTTCCCACGCTCCCGACGTCGTATTCTATTCGTCCGCGTCCTCCTCCTTCGCGACGTCCCCCGCTCGCGTTTGTTTTCATCGTCCTCTCCGCGCGGGTTCCGCGTTTCCACGCTCCCGATATCCGATCGTCGCTCACGCGCCCGACCCTCCCTTCAGGAGCAAAAAGCGACGTTCTTTGGGGAACACAGGGGCATCACGTGTGATGGATGCGGCGTCGTGCCGATCGTCGGCTTTCGGTACCGCTGCCAGAAGTGCCCAAACCACGACACATGCGAGGTGTGCTACGAACGATGGGACGGCGGCAAGGGAAGCGTCGCGAACGGGCACGCGCAGCAGGAGCTATCGCTCGACCCGGCCGCGCACGATTTCGTGGTTCACAAAGCCGGCGGGTTTAAGCCCATGGTGAAGACGCAAGGAGCGACGCAAAAGTCCGAGAAGAAGCTGAAGCCGAACGATCCGTGTCACTGTGGCAGCGGGAAAAAACTGAAGAAGTGTTGCGGCGGAGCCGCGTGATAGCGTCTCGTGTCGTTGCAGAGCGCGTGTTCTATTCGTCCGCGTCGTCGTCGTCCGCCGCCTCCTCCTCCTCCTCCTCCTTCGCGTCCTCGCCGCGCAAGCGCCCGCGTCGTATCTCCCGGGCGCGCGCTCGGGCTTCGTCCCCGCGTCGCGCGCGCTCGTCCAGGCGAGCGAGCGTGTCGTCTGTGGACGTCCAGGGCGTCTCCTCGCGCGTCGCCCCCGTTTCCTCGTCCGTGTGGTCCACCAGGCCCTCGAAGCCCTCCATATCCATATATAGGATACTCGCCCGTGCAACAACACAGCAGAGCGCGCTTCAGCAAGTTGAGCGCTCCGCCGCACGCGCGGTGCTGCTGGGTCGCGGGAAGTCCCCGCGTCGGGGTACGTCGCCGCATGGCGCGCACGTGGGCGTAAGTTATGACGTCCAGCGTGCGGCGAGGTCGGGTCGCCCTCGTAGTAGTCCGTCGTCGTTTCGCTTTCTCTTCGCAGCGCTTTCGTCCTTTCCGAGACTGCCACCTGTCCAGCGAGTTCGCCCCGCGCGCGGCATGACCGCGGGGGGCGCGAGGAGCGCGGAGAAAGTCGGCAGGAGAGTATCCACGTGTGCGTTCGCGGACGCGATCGCGCGCGTCTCCATCGCCGCTCACGACGCCGCGGTGGCGTCGCTTCCCGATCCCGAGCGCGCGCGTCTATCGAGCGGCCAGACCGTGCTCGCGTCGATCGTCGTTCGCGACGGCCGCGGCGGCGGCGGGGAGAACGATCGCGCGCGCGTCCGGGTCGTCGCCCTCGGCGCGGGGACGAAGTTCATGACCTCATCGAGCATCGACTCGGACGCGCGCGGCGTTCGCGTGCGCGACTGCCACGCGGAAGTCCTCGCCCGGCGCGCGCTGAAGCGATTTTTGTACGCTCAGATCGACATCGCGCGCGCGCGGCGGGGAACGGTCGCGGACGCGCGCTCGTGCGTTCTCGAACGCGACGCACGATCGAACAGATGGAGCATACGCCCGGACGTGACGTTCCACATGTACACGTCGTCGACGCCGTGCGGGAACGCGACGGTGAAGCGATGGGCGAGGGGCGCGAAAGAGGTTTTCGACGACGCGCTCGACGAGAGCACGCCGCCGCCGGACGCGAAGACGCACGAGAAACCGAGCTTCGGGAGCGTCCACGAAGGGCAGCTCGCGTTCACGTATAAACGCGATAAGACGGCGCTCGAGGACGACGGCGGAGAGATACGCGAACGAGGAGGTGGAGGAGGAGGAGACGCGGCGGCGGGGGCGGCGGTGCACATTACCGGCCGCCTCCTCTCATGCAGCGACAAGCTCGCGGTGTGGAACTGCGTCGGCGTCCAAGGAGCGCTGCTGCTGTGCGAAAACGCGCTCTCGTCGCCGGTCTACCTCGCGTCCGTGACGGTCGGAAGAAAATTCAACCGCGCGATCCTCCGGAGGGCGTTGTGCTGCAGGATGCACCGCTTCCGCGGCACCGACGCCATCTCCGTGGCGGAGGACGGGACGGCCGCGGAGCCGCGGAGTCGCGTCTTCGCGTTGAACCACCCGGGGACGATGTGCACCGCGGTACCGTTCGACGTCGGGACGTACGCCCCGGGAGAGGGCGCGAACTTCGACCGCGCGGACGCGCTCGTGTGGTGGGAAGGACGCGACGGCGGGGAAACGAGAGAGTTGATCGACGCGCGAACGGGATCGAGGTCGTTTCCGCGTGGCGACGACGATATCTCGGGCGTGAGCAGAGCCGCGCTGCTTCGCGAGCACGAGAGCGTGATAGGGCCTGTTCGCGAGGCGTCGTGTTACGAGGACATGAAACGACGCGCGGGGGACGCGAGCGGATACGCCGCCGCGAAGACGGCAGCGCTCTCTCAACCCGGGCTGTGGGTTTTGTCGACGACTCACCACCGTGCCGAGGTGAGATAGTTAATAAAAGGTTAGGTAGCTACGATACGTCAGAACACGCACGCTAGTTTCACGATGGCCGCCGTTCGCGTCCGACGCGGGCGCTTCGCCGCGGGTTTCGCGGCGGCGGTCTTCGCCGCCGCCGCCGCCGCCGCCGGTCGCTTCGCCGTTTGTTTCATCTTTTTCTCTTTCGCGACCGGCGTCGCCTTGGCGTTCACGCTCGTCTTCTTCTGCACGGAGGGCACGAACGCGGTCGTGCGTCCGCCAACCTCGATGAACGATATCGCCTTTCCGCCCACCTTGTTCCCCGTCACTTTACCCCACCGGTGATGGAACAGCCAGTCCTCTGGAAACTGATCCGAATTTGCTCCGGCCTCGCACGCGACGGTCACGACCATCGACATCGCGTCGCGCACCATCGACAGCTGGCCGTGCGTCAACGACTTCGCAGGCTGTTCAGGATGCACCCTGGCGTGGAAGAGCACCTCGTCCGCGACCCAGTTCCCGACGCCAGCGGCGACCTTTTGATCCAATAGCACCGCCTTGACCGGCGCCGCGCGTTTCGCGAAGAGCGACGCGAACGTCTTCTCGTCCGGCATCGCGAGCAACGGATCGAAGCCGAGGTCGGACAGCGGCGGGGACTCCGTGACGACGCCGTCCACGAGGCGCACGCGGCCGAATCGGCGCGGGTCGGTGTACGCGAGCGTCACGCCGTTGCTGAACGTGACTACCAGCTTGGCGAACCGCGGTGGCCAGTTAACCGTGTCAACAGCGAACGCCTTGTATTTATTGCTTCCCCCGCCTTTGATCGTCATCGCGCCGGTCATCCCGAAATGAAATAAAGGCGTACTTCGCGTCCCGAGATCCCACCACAGATGCTTTCCCAATCGCCTTGCCGCTTTGACGATTCTTCCTTTGAGCGCCGACGTGAACATTGATTCGTCGATCTCTTTGAAGATCTTCTCGTCGTACGTGCCGTCTTCGTTAAACTCGACGCTTACGATCGTCGCGCCGACGATGTGCTTCTCGCATATGACGCGTGCACTCTCCACTTCGGGAAGCTCCGGCATTTCAACCCGGCGGGCGCCGACTTAGTCTGACGGGTTCCACTTCCGTGGACGTTGACGTGTCTTCAGATGGATACGAGTAGTGACAGAAAGTTCCGACACCTGACTACTTTTTTTGCTACGTTGGTGACCAGCTGCCCTCCGAGCGACCAGACCGCCGCGCGCGTCGCGTGCGTTCGAATGCCCTGGGTCCCGCAGATGATCGGCACGGCGACCGTCCCCGTGCCGACCGCGTCGTTCGCGCGTCCTCGCCGCCGTTATCCCGACCTCGCCGGAGCGACCCTCGGGCCGTCCCGTAGTTGTAAATTTGGCATCGTCACGCGCGCCTCTTCGTCCACCGCGTCCACCACCGTCGAGACCGGTGCCGGGTTGAAACTGGAGATCCTCTCGCAGAAGGCGGCGGGCGGCGCTACGAAGGCGCCGATGCTCTTCGTCCACGGCAGTTATCACGCCGCGTGGTGCTGGACCGTGCATTTCTTCGATTACTTCAGCGCCAGGGGACACGACTGCTACGCCGTCTCGCTGCGTGGGCAAGGCGGGAGCGACGTCCCGAGCGGCGTCGCCGTCGCGGGGACACTCGAGGAGCACGCCGCGGATGTTAAAGACGCGTGCGCGTTCGTGTCGAAGGCGTCCGGCGCACCTCCCATCCTCGTGGGGCACTCGTTTGGCGGGCTCGTGTGCCAACGCCTGTTCACGGGCGAGTCGCCGCCGTTGTCGGGGCTCGCGCTGCTCGCGTCTGTGCCGCCTTCGGGGAACGGTGAAATGGTGAAGCGGTTTATCAAGCGTTCGTTCATCGCCAGCATGAAAATCACGTACGCGTTCATCGCGGGCGCGTTCAAGACGAACGAGAAGTTATGCAGGGAGTGCTTCTTCAGCGACGATCTCCCGGACGCTGAGTTGAAGACACACATGGGCTCGATTGCGACGTCGTGTCACGTGCGGCTACTAGACTTGAAAGCGTTAAATGATTCGCTACCCATTCCACGGCCGATTCCCGGGTCGCCGCCGGTGTGCGTGATCGGCGGCGAAAACGATTTCGTCGTGGATGTCGAGGGCGTCGCGGAGTGCGCGGAGTGGGGCGGCGTCGACCCCGTCGTCCTTCCGAGATCTGCTCACGACCTCATGCTGGATACTCGATGGGAGGCGTGCGCGCAGGCGCTTGCGAAGTTCGCCACGCGCGTCGGGAGGAAGGGGGAGTAGGCGTCTAGTTCGTAGCGATGTACGAAAGTACGAAATTTCGTACTTACGCATGCGAGGTGCGGTCAATCACAGTGCGTGTCGTCGCGTCACTCAACTATCCTCACACGTCGTTGGGATCAAACTCGAACGCGTCCGGCGCGTCAGGTTCCTCCTCGACCGCGGCCGCGATCGCGCCGCCCGCGTCACCGGCGCCTCCCGCGGGCGCGGGGGTCTTCGTCGTCGTGACGTATTCCACCTCCTCGCCCGGGGTCGTGTCCTTCAAGACGACGAACCCGCGCGTCTGCGCGGCTTTCCCGCTCACGATCGGGACGAACCTGCTGTCGTCGTCGAACTTGACGTACCGCTCCTGGCCGGGGGTGACCCTCGCGGGGTTCGCGAGCTCCTCCTTGGTCGGCTCCGGCTCTTTTTTCGCGGCGTCCGTGTCTTTGTCGTCGCCGTCTTTCTTCTTCTCGTCGCCGCCGTCGACGTCCATCCCGTCCGTCGCGTCCTTCTCTTCGCCACCCTTCGCGGCGTCCGTCTCCATTTCGACGTCGCCGCCACCCTCCGCGGCGGTTTCCCGCGCCTTCTTCGCCGCCTTGGCCTTGGCCTTCGCAGTCGTGGACAACACCGCCTTAACGACCTTACCCTTGTCCTTCTTGTCGTCCGCGGTCACCGCCGGCGGGTACGCGAACAAAGACGGCTTGCAGTGGCTCGTGACCGAGCAGTGTGGCATTTTGAGTTTTGCGTCTAAACCGATGAACGCGGTCGGGACGAACGTCAGGGACACGAAATACGACAGCGGGGACCAGTACCAGTACTGCGTGAACACAATCATGGACACAACCGCGGTCATCCTAGGGAAACCGCTTCGCGCGCGTAACCCAATCGTGACGTTGCGTCCGCCCGCGTCGACGATGCCCTGCGCCATGATCGCGCCCATCTTCGTCATCGTGACTTCGCGGTTATCCGTGATGTGGTTTGTGAGCCGCTTACGGAACGGCGCGACGTTCGCCTCGGTTTGTTCGACCATCACCATCGCCATCGCGATGAGCGCGCCTTGTTGAACGAAATCAACCGCGTCCGTGAGCATCGGCTCTAACAACTCGACGGCTTCTTTTAATCCGGTGCCGGAGCAGCAGATGCCGACGGCCATGGCCGCGCCGTACCGCACGTGCGGGTTGTACGACTCCGAGAGAAGCGCGACGACCCGGGGGCACTGCGACGGCGTCGAGCACAGGACAAACCCTAACGACATCACCGCCGCGCGCCGCACGTCGTCGCTCACGTCGGAGACCGCGACGTGAAGCAGACGCCGAACCGCGGCGTTGTTCCCAGTCGCGACGTATGCGGCCGCGACGGCGAGGCAGCCGCCGTAGCGGATGATCGGATCGGAATCCCGGACCATCTGCTCGATGAGCGGCTCCGCTTCCTCTTCGCGGCCGTACGCGGTGAGCGCGAGGCCGACGCCACAGCCGCGGATGATCTTCTCGTGCTGCGTCTTGTGGCAGTAGTTCAAGATTTGTTGCTGCTTCGTCGCGATGCCGGTGCCGGCGAGTAAGAGCCCGACGCCAATGCCCGCGCCCTCGCCCGCGACTGCGCTGTCCGTGCGCATGATGCGGAACAGATCGGTGTACACCTCCTCGTTCCCCGTCCCGAGCGCGGCGAGGCCTAAGCCGAGGCACGCGCCGTGTTGGATGACCTCGTTGTTGCTCGATCGCGAGGACTCGAGGAGGAACGGGAGGATGTCGTCCCCGTGGTTCGCGTGAATCAACCCCAAGGCGTAGAGCGCGCCGCCCTCGGTGTACGGGGACGGTCGTTGCCCCCCGCCCCCGCCCTCGCGCGGCAAGAACGGTCCCATGAGCTGCCTGCCCTCGTTCAGCTGCCCGCGGTGAATGACCCCCATCCCGGCGGTCGCGCTGAAACGCGCCCAGTTCGTCGCTCGAGATAACCAGTCCAGGTTCTCGCGTAAGAAGGTGTCCACCGTCGTTCCCGCGTGCATCAGCGCGTTGCACAGCACCGTCGCGGTGTGACACACGGAGTTCCTCGACTCCACCGCGGCTCGGATTTGCTTCAACAGAAGCAGATCTGACGCGTTGTGACTGAACAGAAACTCGAGGTGGAGGTTCACCGGGAGCGCGCCTGAGAGCACGGATCTCAACAGCTTGGACGGATTCGAGCTCGTCGTGTCTTCGAGCTTCACGTCCTCCGTCTTCGTATCATCGTCCATGCCGTCCTCGTTCGCGGGCGCGGGAGTTTCCGCCACCGCAGGCGCGAGCTTCGCGTTGACTTTGTTCAGAAACGGCTGAATCTCGTTCTCGCACAGGCTGAACGCGATCTGGAAGGAAAGCAGCTGCTCGTCGTCGCTCCCGTTCACGAGCTTCGTCAGCACGTTCGCGACGCCGTCCGCGTCGTCCAAGAACATCAGGCACTGACACATGTTAAGGTAGTTCGGTTCCACCCCCTCAGTGGTCTCGTACATTTTCACGAGCACGCGCAAGACGGACTGACGAAACTCCCTCGACGTCACGAGCGTCTGGCACACCTTCGTCGCGTAGTCGAGGCTCTCCACGACGTCCCCGCTCTTCAAGATGCTCTCCTGAAGCTTATCCAGTCTCCTCGTCTCGAGCGCGACGCCGATCGCTTGCGTGAACTGCCCATCGTCGTAGCACCTTTCGAACATACGCTCCACGATGGCGACCAGACGTTTGTCCGTCTCGTCGACGTCGTCCGTCTTGGCGTCCGATCTCTGTTCGATGTACGCGTCGATCGCTTTCGCGAGGAGGGTCTGCACGAAATCGGTCGTCTCCGTAACGTCGAACAGAGATCCCGCGCACAGGGCGTAGTTCAGCGCGTCGTTCATCTCCCCGAGGTGGTAGTAGACCTGCGCGGGGCGGAAAGGGAAGATCGAGGGTCGGGTGGGGTCAGTTGAGATCGTTTCGGATCTGAGGGTCGCGCGCCGTCGCGACGGGTTTACGACTCGCACGCCCTCGCGCGGACGCGAGAATTCTTTCGCTCGCGTGGATTGATCGAGCGCGCGCGCGGGGGGGAAGGAGATCGAGAGGCGGACGGACCTTAGACGCGAGCAACGCCGCGAGGTCTCGGGACGCGAAAAACTCGTCCTCGTACAGGGCTTCGATCACGGAGATGGAGCCCGCGACCTCGGCCCAGTGCGTGTCCACGACCGCGTTTAACGACCGGAGCGCGCTCGTTTGGAGCTGGACCTGCTCCTCCTCGAGCATGGAGATGAGCCCCGCGGCGCTTCCGAGCGTGGGGCCCATCGCGGGCATGACAGCGACCGCCATGCGGGTCTGTTTTCAAACCCCTGCGTCAAGCCCACACCGCGCCCGGAGCGACGTTGGATCGGGCGCGTCGTCCAGACGACTCCGATCCGGATCTAGATCTCCTTCGTATCGACGAAGAATATCACGGCGATGATCACGGAGATGTGATGTGTCGCGTGATGCGCGACGTGAGGTGTGGGGATCGCTTCAGATCCGGGTGATGGTGACGGTCCCAGAACAGAACGCGAACGTTGGAACTGGACGTGGACAGTACGAAAGTTCATTCGCACAGCAACAGGGCGTGCGGAGGACCCTCCGAGGGCAGAAGGAGGACGATGCACCCCACTAAGATTCCGATACAGCCGCGCATGTATCACGGGTTGAATCTCCCCCCGTACCTGAGACGCGCGATGAAGGTGCGTCGCGTGCTTCGACCACACGCCGCGTTGTCAACCCCGCCTCGCGCCATCGTCCTCGCTGACGACCCCGTCCCGTCCCCTCCCTCGATCGCAGTGGAAGCAAATGGACCTCGAGTACGCGATGTGGCAGATGTGGCTCATGTGCACGAACCCGAAGGTCGTGTACCGGCACACGATGTACAGGAAGCAGACGAAGAACCAGTGGGCGAGGGACGACCCCGCGGTCGTCGTCCTGACGTCCATCCTCGTCTTCGCGACGGCTTCCCTGTATTGTTGCTTCTTCAGCAAGTCGTTCAAGCACTCCGTGTACGTCGTCGCGTGCGCCGGGTTGATCGATTACGTTGGTCTCGGGGCACTGATCGCGACTGGGTATTGGTTCGTGTCGAACCGGTTCTTACGAACCGGCGTCGGGCACTCGCACGCCATAGAGCAGCGCGTGGAGTGGTTGTACGCGTTCGACGTTCACTGCAACGCGTTCTTCCCGCTGTTCTTGCAGCTGTACGCCGCGCAGTTGGTGCTGTCGCCGGTTTTACTCGCGGGCGGATTTATCCCGAGGATGCTGTCGTGCGCACTCTACGCCGTCGCGCTGGGTTATTACCAGTATTGCACCTTCATCGGATTCAACGCGTTGCCGTTCCTCGAAGCGATGCTGTTCTTATATCCTATTGCTGGGATCGCCTTTTTAGCGCCGATGATGTGCCTTTTCGGATTCAACCCGACTAAATTCGTGTTGGGGATATATTTCGGTTGAGTGTTGAGTGTTACTTACACATATAGTAGCGGATGATAGGGGGGAGGCGAATGCACTATAAGATAGTTCGAAGAAAGTAGTTCTAATGGGGCTCGTAGTTTTAAATGTTTGCGTTCCGATTTTTTTCCTCCTCAACCCCCGTCAACGTGACATATCTCCGACGAATCTCCACGCATCTCCGTCGGCCGCACACCCTTGTACATGAAATGTCCTACGGATAATCCGGATATCACCGTCAAGAAAACCCAAGTGTTTAACGACATTACCGCCAACATTAAGAAATAAGAAGTAGCCAAGTTTCCCGCATACAAAATGACGTCTAAAATTCTTTTGGAGAAACGCGGCGTCCGATAGGAGGACGGGAGCATTGGGGTTAGTAACGATGCCCCTTCTTCCTTCCCTCCTGGAGACGTCCGGTAATAGTACAACCACTCTTGTCCGACGCACAAGGCAAAGAGAAATACAAGTTGGATGAAAAATGCAGCAGCCGACTCCGAATACCACCAATCGAAAAACAGCGTCATCCTAAATTCCGAGTTGAAAACCACGGGCATACCACCGGTCTGAGACATCCGCTCGCCCGCACCATGCGCATGGTGCGCATGCATGTGATCCATCGACCCTCCTCCGCGTGCCCTGGCCTGCTCGACTGACAGGTGAACCCGGGAGAACGACTTTATCGCGCGTGGCACTATCGGCCGGATTCGGGAGAGATGCTGGAGAAGGTTCCGCGTTAGATCGGAACAGCGAGTAGTATCTATAGTTGTCCGCAGCTGAGTGACGGTCTGGCGACGCAGCGCTCCCCGGAGACACGTGCGAGGGATTCCAGGCGGACTCCTTTTCTTCCCGGGCACCACGAGGTGGCGCGCGGAGCGGAGTGAGCTGAAAGAGAAATCGGGGACTACATGGAGCAGGAGTTAGAACTGTACGTGTACACTCCTATACCTGTAGTCGGGCGACGAACACTGATGAGACTTGTAGTGATCTCTCGTAAACTTGACTCACGTTCGTCGTTGCTATACGTCGTCATATACGTCGTCACGTGTTCGGATCATGCGCGCTATTCTCGTCATCTCGTCACTCGTCGAACTCCTCCTCCACCGGCTCCATCTCCTCGTCGACGTTCTGCGCCCCCGCAGTCAAGCGCTTGAGCCGGTCCTCGTCCTCCAACGCCGTCTTCAAGATCGTTTCGTACGCCCCCGCTTTCCTCGCGTGGTAACTCCGCAACGCGTCTTGCTCCTCCTTGTCGCTCCCCTTGAGCTTGTGCAGCTTCAGCAAGCTGACGAGGCACCCGATCTGCGCGGGCATGTCCTCCTGCGCCTTGCTCAGCGTGAACGAGCTCTGTAACATGTCCAGCGACTGCGAGAGATCGCCACCGCGCGCGTCCAACACGATGCCGCCGATGAGGCTCAACGACTGCGCCACGAGCTGGTGGTTGCAGCACTGCGAGTGCGCGAGCTTCAGCGCCTTCGAGAGCTTAGGCTTCGCTTCCTGAGACGCGTCGCCTTGTCTGAGCGTCGCGTACCCGGAGACGAACAGCGCCGCGGCCTGGTGCACGCAGTTCGGCGCCGCGCCGAGGTCCTTCTCGTTCTCGTTCGCGTTCACCGCCGCGATCATCTCCTCGTGCCGCGTCAGGACCGGCCGGACCAAGTCCAGCGCGCGGCTGATCGCTTCCGGGGAACCGTCCGCGAGCTCGGAGAGCGCGCCGCAGACGCTCGCGATGTCTTTCCCCGCGGGGGTTCCGAACGCTTCCGCGAGGTCGGCGGCGGCGGAGAATCGAACCGCCGCGTCGTGGAACTTTCCCAAGGAGTGCAGCACGTGCCCTTCCGCCATGTCCGCCTCGTGCGCGCAGCGTCGAAGCGTCCGAGGATACGCCTCGATCATCGCACGCATGCGTTCCGCGCGCTGCGCCGCGGAGTTTAATTTCGTGCTCGTGAGCTCGATTGCGACGAGGCTCTGCAGCAAGTACATCCGAAGGAAAAGGTACGGTCCCGCGTCCGCGGCGGTTCGGTACGCGAGATCCGTCTCGGACCCGACCCACTGTCGTAGTTCGATCTCCTGATCCGCGGACGCCGCCGGCGACGCCGCCGGGGCTGGTTTCGACCTCGGGGATTTCCGCGGCGAAGCGCGCGTCTTTGCGCTCCCGCCCGCGGGGGACTTGGGTTCCGGGGACGCGACGACCGCCGGGGGCTTCTCCTTCGCCTCCTTCTCCAATTTAGCTCTCTCCTGCTCCGCCGCGGCGACGGCGTCGCCGCCCTCGGGTAAGACGCCGAGAACCATCAGAGCGCCGTCGCACGCTTTCATCGCCAACTCGATCTCCTTCCTCGCGTCGGAGAACTTCCCGAGCGGCCGCGCCGCCTCCGCGTTGAGCAACCTCGCTAAGGTGATCATCGCGGGGATCGGCAGCCAACCGTACTCGTTCTCGGTAGCGACGCCGTCCTCGACGAGCTTCAACACGTTTTGAATCTTCTGCGCCTCGCCTTGCGTCGACGCGACGTCCCCAGCCATGAGTTTACCGCACGTTTTTAGGATGTGATGGTGCAGGCGCACGTGCGCGACCGCAGCCTTGTCCTTCTCCTTCGCCATCAGCGCCGCAACCGCTTCATCCGCGGCTTTCGACGCGACCGCTTCCCCCGACCCGGCGCCTCTCCCCCGCAAGCGCTGCCCGAGCGCGCGTTGAAACTCCGCGAGCGCGAAGACGCAGCGCATCCGCGCGTCGTCGTTTTTCGTCGCCAGCGCCGCGCCCTCGTCGAGCGTCGCGGTGACGTCCTTGAACCCACCTTGGCGCATGTGTATCCCCGCCCTCTCGAGTAAGAAGTGGTACTGGTACTTCACCCACGTGTCGTCCTTCGGTTTCTTCTTCGCGGTGACCCGCGCGAGGTCGAGGCCTCCGTTCACCGCGTCCATCTGCTGCTTCTTGAGGTCGTCGCCGTACAGCCTGTAGCACTTGCTGAGCCCGCTGAACGTCGCGCACTTGATCTCCTCGTACCCGTGCACCCCGCGCATGAGAAGCTGTGTCGTTTCCAAGTGCGTCTTCGCCCGGTGCACGTTGTCCGTGTACTTGAGAAGGAGGTTCGACAGCCGCACGCGCGCTTCAGCCTCGGGCAAGGGCAGGACGTTGAGCTTGTCTTTCGATTGCGCGATCGCCTCGTAACACTTGATCGCCTGGAGCGGGTGGTCGTCGTCCTCGAACCCGGCCGCTAAGTGCATGAGCATCGCGAGGGTCTCGTCCGCTTCCTCGCGAGAGAGCTCCGCGGCCATGGCGCCCGAGTTCCGTCGCCCCGCCGTCCGCGATCTGGCGCCCCTTAGCACATTTCGCGCGTAGATGAACGCGAGACGAACTCCAGTTTGAAAGAAAGAAACGCCGTCAGCGCGTTTTCCGCGTGCTCTCGCGCAGTGTTGACCGCGCCACGGCACCGCGCTCGAGCTTTCTCACGAGACATCACGCGAACGGGACGCACATGGTCGTCCCCAGCTACGCCGCGGTGGGATGCCGCGTCGAGACGACGGACGGCGCGCGCGCGACGGTCCGGTACGTCGGCGAAGTCGAAGGCACGGACGGGATCTGGGTCGGCGTGGAGTACGACGATCGAACGCGAGGGAAGCACGACGGCTCGCACGATGGGAAGCGGTACTTCGACTGCATCGCGCGCGCAGGCGAGGACGACGCCACCCCCGGGTCGTTTGTCCGAGCGCACAAGATCCGCCCGTCCGTGACGTTCGCGGAGGCGTTGAAGACGAAGTACTTGGACGGGAAGAACGTCCGCGGACGATGCGGCGGAGACGGCGACGACGCGAGCGGGGACGACTGCGCGAACGGAGAGAACGAGGACGGGCAGTTCGTGCGGTCCGCGAACGGACAAAGGATCGAGATCCAGCTGTGCCTGAAGAAAAACGACCCCGGAATCGTGCTCGACACGTTAGATCGCGTCTACCTCCCGGACGCGCGCGTCGTCTCCGCGGGCGAACCAGGGGACGCGTCCTCGTGCGGGTTGAACCCGGAACGACTGAAGATCCTCGACCTCGCGGGTAATCTTCTCCCGGACTGGGCGTCCATTTCTAGGTTCGGGATAGAGTTTCGCGAGTTGACGCGCCTGGACTTGACCGGCGTGAGAGCGACGTGGCCGAGCGCGCCGCCCGGGGGTCCGTCGTCGTTTCCGAACCTCTCGACGTTGCTCCTGAACCGCTCGGGGTGCGGTTGGGATAACGCCCAGGCGATCGCGTCTTCGCTCCCCGCTCTGCAGGAACTCTCTCTCGCGGGTTGCGGGATCGATCGACTGGGCGACGGCGACGCGCCTTTAGACGCGAGCGCGTTCGTCGGTCTGAAGGCGATGAACTTTGAAAACAACGTGTTGACAGACTGGAGCGAAATCGAGAAGCTCGCGTTTCTTCCCGGCTTGGAGCGGCTTCACCTCGGCGGGAACGAGATAACGAGAATAGCGTACCCCGATCGCGACGCGACCGCAGGCGACGCGGTCCCGTTCGAGTCCCTGTTTGGCTTGTTCATCGCGGACAACAAGATAGGGGACTGGGATTCCGTGGACGCGTTGAACGACTTTCCGTCCTTGTCCGAGGTTCGCCTGAGCGGGAACCCGGTCACGAGTTCGGCGGCGACTCGGCACGAGATCGTCGCTCGCGTCGCGAAGCTGTCCCAGTTAAACGGAAGTCTCATCGCGGACCAGGAGAGGAAAGACGCGGAGATTCGGTATTTACGACGCGTCCTCGGGCTCGTGAAGACGGCGGCGGGTCCGACGGATGGCGGCGCGGCGGAGCCAGAGACGCGCGCGCCGCAGCGCGGGAGCGAAGCCGTCCGCGCGATCCATCCGCGTCTCGAAGCGCTGTTAGGCTCTTACGGCGAGCTCTCCACGCACGTCACGAAGACCGGTGGGACGGGGAAGATGGGCGAGGACATGCTCGAGCTGACGCTGACGTGTGTCGCCGCGTCCGCGGGCGAACGCGCGCCGTGCGTTAAGAAAGTGCCGAGCTCGATCACCGTCGGGAAGCTGAAGCTCCTGTGCGAGAAGCTCTTCAAGGTGAAAGCGGACGCGCAGCAGCTGTTCTACAAGGAGCCGTTCATGGGAATGCCGGAGCTCCTCTCGCCGGACGATTACGACATAACGTACCTCGGCGTGAAGGACGGGTCAAAAATTCTCATAGAGGAGGAAACTTGATCGCGTACGTGTACAGTCCACGTAGGTACGAAGGTACACGTCCACCCTGACTGTCGTGGAGTACTTTCGTACTCCGTACGCGCTGTACACGTACGCTGTGAAACGCTTAGACTGTTTAGTCATATCCCTGTAATTCTACTGTAGCCCCACACACACATTTTTTCCGCAGAGCGATTCATCATCAGCGAGACCGCGCGACGACGGCAACCTTTGCCGGCAAGGGCGGGGAAAAAAAGATAAGCCCGGGGCGTTGACGCGTTCACTTCCAACGCGGATGGCGTCGCACGCCGTCGGCCGCGCGGTCGCCGCGCGCGCGTCGTTCCCTTCGCGGACGACGCGCGCGAGGGGATCGTCGCGCACGATGAATGCTGCGCCCGCGAAGCGCGCGGCGTTCAGCACCGGCGCAGGGATCGCGGGGCTGGCGGGGGCAACCCTCCCCGCACGAAACAAACGACGAACGGCGACGCCCGCGCCCCGGGCGGTCGTCACAGAGTTCTTGCAGGGCATCTTCGGCGCGCCTGCGCTCGACGGCTTCGGCGATCCCTGGGATTTCGTCTCCGCCGTGAAGGCGATACCGACGATCACGGAGGAGACGATAGCGGACGCGGCGCTCTCGGTCATCGCGATCTTCGGCGCGGGGGCGATCGTTTCCGATCCGGGGAACGCGAAGTCGGAGCTTTACTTCGATCAGGGCGGGGGTAACTTCGTGGGGAGAGGTGGTGGACGATTCGGCGGCGGCGGCGGCGGCGACGACGACGACACGCCGTGGTACTTTGAAGATCCGGACGGTGATTCGCACAACTTTTTCATCCGCGGCGGGCTCTCCGGGGTGTTCCCGCTGTTCGTGTTGACCGCGCTGTCGCTGTACTGCTTCTTGTTCGCGAAGAAGCCGCACTTGGGCATGTTGTTCGCGCTGATCGCGACGGGGATCGGATGGGGCCTTTTCATCGCGACGGTGGTCTGCGTGGCGGGCGCGCTCTTGATCTTCCTCGGTGTCGACTACGCGATGCAGTGGAAGAGCGGCGCGCTCGCAGAGAAGAAAGAGATCGGCGCCGCGACCGTCCTCGGAGGCGGGTTGCTGAACGTCACGCCGGATGATCAGCACGCTCAGCCCGCGGATCGCAAGATGGTGACCGCGAACGCGAACGTGACGTTGCCCAAGGGCGTGCAGGTGATGGGCACGGATGCGCAGCTCGTGCAGGTGGAGTTGTCCCCTGGCGAATCTCTCAGCGCGGAGCCTGGTGCGATGTGTTACATGTCCGCGAACGTGCGATCGATCACGCGTCTGGAAGGCGGGTTCCTAGCCGGTTGCTCGCGTCTGCTCGCGGGCGAGCCCTTCTTCCTTAACAACTTTCAAAACGTCGGAAAGGACGGGAGCGACGGGTACATCGCGCTCGCGGGCAGACGCGAGGGTGATAAGATCATCGTGCTCGACATGGATCAGCTCGGGAACGAGTTCCTTTGCGCGCGCGATTCGTATTTGTGCTCGAAAGGAACCGTTGAGATCGGCGCGGCGTCGACGCTGATGCAAGGGCAAATGGGTCTGCGTCTTTTCCTTTCGAACCAAAACACGGTGTTCATGCAAAAGCTCTCCGGGAGCGGGGTAGCGTGCATCTCGGGCAACGGCACGGTCATCCGACAGGAGCTGAAACCAGGACAGGAGATGGTCGTCGACGCGAGGGCGGTGGTCGGTTTCCAGAACTCTATCGGGTATCAGCTCCGGATGATGAGCTCGCCACTGGCCGCGTTGTTCGGCGGTGAAGGTTTGTTCTTTGCGCGGCTTTCCGGGCCCGGGGTGTTTTACCTCCAGAGCTTACCCGCGGCTCGCCAGGACAGTGGCCTCAGCGAAGAGGGCGAAGTCGCGGTGTAGACGACGTCGTCGCACCGCGAGACGCCTACCACACGTTTTGCTGAGGATTCTTGCATTGTACATTGTTCTTTCAATGAGAACAACTTACGAACGCACGTTCTTCATCTACGTCTCAAATACAAAAGCATGCGTGTGTGCTTGCCAGGTTCTAATGGCCTAATCCAAGGTGTATGGAGCTAACAATAGATTGCCTCTAGAAACGCCACGGATTTCAACGTTGGCCTGTTTGTACCGCCGCTCCTCCCCTTCGTTGACGTCCTTCCCATCACCGTCTAATACCATGAAGTCGTTCGCGATGTCCCCGTCGTCGTCTATTTTTAACTCTTTGACGTACCACCACAGCCCCTGAACTCCGCCCATCGGCTCGCCGCCGTACCTCGACACCGCGTACTGAACCACGGGTATGCGCGGTCGCTCTACGACGACTTGCTTCTTGTGCGAGAACCCACCACCTTCGTTGCCGCTGTCGTCGCTTCCATCGTCGTCCTGCGCGTGAATGGGCGGTGGGGAAAGGACGCGGGTCAGGTTGCCCGCCTCGACGACGACGAGACGAGCGAAGGGAAGACGAGGACGCACCCCGACGATGAAGCTCTTCGCCGCCTTGAAGCCGCGCTTCAAGAAGTTCATCGCGCCGATCTTGCGCTTGAGCGTCAGCGTTCCCGTCCGAGATCAGCGCGTGGCGAGCGCGCGACGTGCGCGCGGCTCGGACTGACGCCCTGTGCTTGAGATCGAGGAGGTCGTCGGCCGTTCCCGCACCTGACACACACACGTCGACTAGCTAGGCTCCAAAAAATGTACTGTACTGTATGTGTTTCAGTCTCGAGAAGTTGTAGATTTGTACTCGTACACGTACTTCCGACCCAAAAAAAATTTGCGGTCCCGCGGCCCGAGAAATCAGAAGTGACACCACACAGATCTGCGAGGGCGGCCCCGGGTGGGCGTCCTTCGGCGAAGATGGCGTATCAACAAGCGTACGTCAAGCAGGTGAACAGATGCGCGACGGTCGCGTTCTGTCCGACGTCGCCGTACATCGCCACCGGGACGATGGCGGGCGCGATCGACCTTTCGTTCTCCACGACCGCTTGTTTGGAGGTGTTTAAACTCGACTACGCGAACCCGTCCACGGACATGCCCCTTGCCGGCGGCGCGGTCGCCGCGAACGAACGCTTCCACAGACTCGTGTGGGGTCCCGCCGGGAGCGACACGAAGGAGACCCCGCACGGGATCATCGCGGGGGGGTTGGTTGACGGCAGCGTGAACTTGTATAATCCGGCGAAGATAATCGGCTCACCAATCGGCGCGGAACCCTCAGACGGAACCTCTGGCGCGCTGATCACGAAGATGCAGAAACACTCCGGTCCGGTCCGCGGGTTAGCGTTCAACTCGTTCAGCCCGAACCTGCTCGCGTCCGGGGCGGAGGACGGCGAGCTGTGCATATGGGATCTCGTGAAGCCGGCCACGCCGAGCCTGTACCCGGGGCTCAAAGGCGGCGCCGGCGGGCAGCCCGGCCCCGGGGAGGTTTCCTACCTCGCGTGGAATAACAAGGTGCAGCACATCTTAGCGTCGTCGTCCCTGAACGGCACGACCGTAGTTTGGGATCTGAAGCGCCAGCGGCCGGTGATATCGTTCACGGATCCGAACAGCAGACGGCGGTGCAGCGCGATGCAATGGAATCCCGAGGTCGCGACGCAGCTCATCGTCGCGTCCGACGACGATCGCTCCCCGAGCCTACAGATCTGGGATCTTAGGAACTCGATATCTCCCGCGCGGGAGTTCGTCGGGCACAGCAAAGGCGTCCTTGCGATGGCGTGGTCGCACGCGGACCCCGGGATGTTACTCACCTGCGGGAAAGATAACCGCACTTTATGTTGGGATACGAACGCGGGGGAGATTCTCGCGGAGCTCCCGGCGTCGTCGAACTGGAACTTCGACGTGCAGTGGTCGTGCACGACCCCGGGCGTTTTGTCCACGAGCTCGTTCGACGGCAGGGTCGGGCTGTACAACCTTCAACAAGCCGCAGCGCCAAACGCAGGAGGCGGCGCCGTCGATCAGTACGGCGTGCAACAGCCCGGTCCGAAGCAACCGATGAAGAAAGCGCCGGCGTGGATGCGACGACCTTGCGGCGCGACGTTCGGGTTCGGCGGGAACCTCGCCGGTTTTGGCGTCCGTCCCGCAGGCGCCGTGGAGGCTGGAGGCGCGGAGGCGGAAAAACCCTCGCCCACGGCGTTGTCGATCTTCCGTTTACACACCGCGGAGGAGGTCGCGGTGTCCCAGGAGTTCGAAGGCGCGGTCACCGCGGGCGGGAGCGACTCCTTGAAGGAGTTCTGCGAGACAAAGCGCAGCTGCGCGGCGAAAGAAGACGAAGAGACTTGGGGGTTCCTCGGGATTCTGTTCGAAGAGGACGCGCGACGTGAGCTTCTGAAGCACCTTGACTTTGGCGCCGCGCTCGACGCAAAAGAAATCGCGGCGACCAACGCAGCGGCGGCGGCGGCAGCCGCGGCTGCGGAATCTACCGCCGCGGCGACCGCGGCGGCGCCAGACTCCGCCGCGGCGACCGCGACCGCGGAGGCGACACCGCTTGTGGACGGGAACGCGTTTTTTAACAACTTCCCGGTGCAACCCCCGCCCGTGGCTGTGCACACCCCGCCCGCTCCCGTGGACGACGGCATGGGTTTCTTCTCCGAGATGGACGCGAACGACGGCATTCCTCCGGTTTCACCTCAAAAGGCGCCCCCGCCCCCGCCCGCGGAACCGATCCCAGAGGCACCCGAGCTCGTCGCCGCGCGGCGGAAAGCGGCGGCGAAGGCGGCGGCGAAGGCTGCGGCGGAGAACGAACCGACGGAGATCCTCGACGCGTCCGACGCGAAAGTGCAACGCGCACTCGTTGTGGGCGACTATCGCGCCGCAGTTGCCGCGTGTGTCGCCGCGGGTCGTCACGCGGATGCCCTCGTCCTCGCCTCCGTCGGTGGCGCAGAGCTCTGGGAAGAAACCAGGGCGGCGCACCTCGAGGCGAACATCAATCGGCCGTACTTGCGTGTCGCCTCCGCGGTCGTGTCCAACGACCTCGGGGAACTCGTGAAAACGCGCCCGCTCGCGAAGTGGCGCGAGACGCTCGCGATCCTGTGCACGTACGCCCCCGCGGAGGAGTGGGGCGCGCTCGCGGGCGTACTCGCCGGTCGTCTCGAGTCCGCGGGGAACGGTCACGCGGCGAGCCTCTGCCACATATGCGCGGGCGACGTCGACGCCGCGGTGACGCATTGGATGGGGTCATTGCCGGCGGGGAAAGTTGCCCCGAGCGCGATCCACGGCGTGCTCGAGAAGGCGGTCGTCCTGACGCGCGCGACCGGGCAGGCCAGCGGTACGGGGCTGTCCTCGCTCGCGGTGTCGTACGCGGAGATGTTAATCTCCGAAGGGCAGTTGAGCGCGGCGATTTCTTACCTCGACATGGTCCCGGATGGCGGCGACGCCGTGAAGGACCTGCGCGATAGGATCGTGCGCGGCGGCGGCGGGTCGTTGGCGACGACGAGCGCGCCGGTCGCGCCGGCAGCGGCTCCCGCGGCGGCTCCCGCGCAGCACAGCACATATGGAGGATACTCGCAGCAGCCGCAGGCGTCGCAGTACGGCGCGTACGCGCCGACGACCGCGGGCGGCGCGTACGGCCAGACGCAACAGAGCGCGTACGGCCAGACGCAACAGAGCGCGTACTCCGCGTACGACTCGACCGCGTCCGCGTATGGTGGCTCAGCTTCTATGGGAGGATACGGCGCGCCGGCGCCGGCGACGGGCGCGTACGCCGCCGCGCCGATGATGCCGGGTCAACCCGGGTCGGCGGTCTCCGCGCCGCAGACGACGTCGGTCGCGGCGGCGCCGTCCTTCGACCCTTCCGCGTCCGCTCCGCCCCCGCCGCCTCCTGCCGCGCCCGCCGCGGCGCCTGCGGTGCCGCCTTCGCAGCAAGCGTACGGCGCGCCGGCGCAGAGCGCGACGCCGCAGCACTACCAGACCGCGCCGGCGCAAGCGCCGCCGCAACAGGCACAGTACGCCGCCGCGCCGCCATCTGCGCACTCCGCGTATGGCGCGCAGCAGCCGCAGCAGCCGCAGCAGGCCGCGTACGGTCAGCCGCAACAGCCCGGGGCGTACCAAACGACGCCGCCGCCGGCGCACTTCCAGCCGTCGATGCACTCGCCGATGCAACCGATGCAGCCGGCGGTCGCGGCGGCGCCGGTGCAGGCGCCCGCGCCGCCGCCCGCGCCCGTGGTGCCGAAACCGCCCGCGAACCTGAGCATGCACAACGTTGAGACGGACAAGGTCTCGCCGTCGCACGCGTCGATCGTCAAGTCGCTCACAACCCTGTTCAAGGTGTGCGAGGGCGCCGCGGGGGCGAACCCGGCGAGGAAGAAGGAAGTCGAGGACAGCAGCAAGCGCGTCGCCGGGTTGCTTTGGAAGTTGAATCGCGCGGACGTGTCGCCGAGCGTGTGCGAGAAGTTGACTCAGCTGTGCGCCGCGCTCGACGGGGGCGACGTGGCGACCGCGTCGCAAGTTCAGGTGGCGCTCACGACTCACGACTGGGACGAAGCGAGTTCGTGGTTGAGTGGATTGAAACGGTTGTTGAAGATGCGGTCGAGTATCCAATGAACTTTTTAAGGTTAGCACCTTTTGTGATTCCAACCTGACCTAATGCCGCGGTCTTTTACCACCTCCTCTTCCGCCTCTTCCCCCGGGCGGCGGTCCCCGCCCTCCCCGCCCGCCCATATGGCCTCCCATCCCGCCCATGTGTCCGCCCATTCCGCCCATCATGTTCATAGCAGCCCCCATCTGCATCTGCATCATCATTTGCTGGCGCATCGCCGGGTTCATGTTCATGAACCCGCCGCCGTACTGACCCGAGGCCTGACCTGGAACAGCTCCCCGCCACCGAGTGTCCGGGGGCTTCCCGGCGGGCAAGGGCGGCTGCGTCGCCGAGGACTCCGTCATCTTCGGCGCAAATTTCACGTTAATGTCTCTCCCGTTGATCCTCTTGTATGGCAACTTCTCGTAGCACATCGCCGCGGCGCGAGCGGCGTCTCCCGCGGCGGCGCCGTCGTCGAAATCGACGCGGACGATCCCTTTGGATTTACCATTCAGGACGTCCGTCGTGAACGTCAAGCTCTTCACCGCACCGTACTCTGAGCAGTACTCCTCGACCTCGACGTCCGTCGTCCACCATGAGATTCCGCTGATGATGACACCCGTAGGCGCGTTTGGGTCCGCCGCCGCGGCGACCGCGAGCGATTCGCTAATCGCCGTGGCAGGGGCAGCAGAGGGAGGATCGCCGCCCGCGTCGGTCGGGGGGGTCGCCGTGGCGGTCGCCGCCGCGCCCGCCGGATCGTCCTCTCCTGCTTTTGCGCCCTCCTGCACGACAGGGACCTCCTCCTCGCCGAGATCGTCCTCGTTCAGGTCGTCGTAGAGGAGTTCGTCCTCGTCAGCGGCGTCTTCCGCCATCGGTCGTGGTGACGATCGATCCAGCGCGCAGCGAGAATGGCATCGCGGAGCATCAGCCAGGCTGCCCTGTAGCAGCCTCGGAGAACGAGCAACTGACCGATGAATCGCTCGCTATGAATGTTTTTTGCGCTTTCGAAATGCCCTTTTAAAGTTTCTCCTTGAAAGCGATTTGGGGGAAGTGCGAAGCACTTAGGTATCTGGGCTCGCTTGAGGCCTCCTGTGTCCGAATACCTCGCATTCTCACACGCCGAAGCCGTCGGCCAGCAGGCATCATGTCGTACGGTGAGCGCGCCGCACGGGTCTTCTCTCCCCCTCTCTCTCCCCTCCCCCCCGCGGTTCAAGCTCTCATCACGCCCTTCCTCCCACACGCGCGCTCGCAGGCGGAGGGTACGTCGGGAACGGCGCGGACGCGATGAAGATCCGGAAGTACGAAGAGCAAAGGAAGAAGGCGATGGAAGACGCGGAGAAGGAGAAGAGCGCGCTCGCGTCCGAGTCCGCGAAGAGCCGCATCGTTAACTTCAGCGCGGGAAAGTCCGAGGTGATCGAGAACGCGTTCAAGAACGAGTCCGTCGGGCTTCAAACGAAAGCGCAGTTCGCGGAGAAGCGAGCGAACATCGAGAGGGAGCTCGAGGAAGAGGCGGCGGCGCGCGCAAAGGCGACCGAGGCCGCGGAGTTGAAGAGCAAGGACCGGAAACGCAAGAAGGCGAAGAAAGAGATGACGGCGAAGCTTTCGTTCGCGGACGACGAGCTCGACGAAGAGAACGAGGACGAGTGCTTCCTCCCTGCGGCGAAGAAAGCCGGGAAGTTCGCCACCGTCGGCAAAGATCCGGGCGTGCAGACGCACTTCTTGCCGGATAAAGATAGAGAGATGTCGGAGCGGGACGTGAGAGAGAAACTCAAAGCAGAGTTTATCGCGCAGCAGGAGGAGATAAAGAAAGAGAAACTCGAGATCACGTTCTCGTACTGGGATGGGGGCGGGCATCGACGGAAGATCGAGGTTTTAAAGGGCGACACGATCGGGATCTTCTTAGGCAAGGCGCGGGAGCTGTTGAGCAAGGAGTTCCGCGAACTGAGACACGAGAGCACGGACGGGTTGATGTACATCAAAGAGGATCTGATTCTCCCGCACACCGCGACGTTTTACGACTTCATCGTGAACAAAGTTCGCGGCAAGTCAGGGCCGCTGTTTCACTTTGGCGTCCACGACGACGTCAGGCTGAAAGGCGGGGCGAACATCGAGAAAGAAGACTCGCACGCGGGGAAAATAATCCACCGCACGTGGTACGATAAGAACAAGCACATCTTCCCCGCGAGCAGATGGGAGCAGTACGATCCGCTGCGGCCGGTAGAGTCGTACACGATTTACGGCGGAGAGAAAGGACCTGACCGTAGGTAGTCAATAGTTTTAACGTGTGAAACAAAGTGCTGCACATCGGTCGCATCTACTATCTAGCTAGCTCTCGTCGTCGACTGCTTTATGCTTCGCGAGCTCGGTTTCCGCGGCCACAGCCCGCGCTTCCGTCTCCGCGAGCTTCTTCTGCAGCAGTTGCATCTGGTTCTTCATGACGTCAACCTCGTGCGACGCGGCGTCGCGCTCTCTTTCTCGCTCGGAGGCCTTCTCCCTCAGCTGCTCGCTCGCGTCTGTTTTTTCCTTCACCATGACGTATGCCTTTTCGAGTCTACAAAGCACCGCGCAAACCCTCCAGTGACCCAGCGCTTTGCGAGAGATCGTCCTCCTGGCCTTCGCCGTCATGTTGCGAAGAACCTCCTTCTTCGCGCTGATTTGCTGCACCTCCGTCCTCCACTTCCGAAACGCGGACACCATGGACTGATTAAACACGTTCGCGAGCGTGCGCTGAATGAACGCGAATCGTTTCGCGCTGTTCGCTTGCACCCCCGCGACTTCCTTGTCGAGCAGCGCGTTCTTGCCCCGCTGTTCTCTCAGTTGATTCTGAACCCGGGAGTGTTTCAGGAAATACGGCTCCGCGTTTGGCGCGTTCGGATCCTCAAACACGGAGTGAAACACGTCGTCGAGGAGCTTTCTCGTGATTCCACGGAAACGTCCGAAACGCATCACGATCGCCTCTAGCAGCCGGCACACCTCTCTCGTTCGCACGAGGTTCGGCGTGCCCAACGACTCCGTCGACTTCACGACCTCGTTGTACCGCGTCTCTGCGAGAAGCGCGGAGGACGAAAACGCGTCCTCCTCGGATTTATACGACCGCATCCACGCCGATAAGTCTTCACTAGCGAGCTCTTGTCTCAACGAAGAGTGTACTCCTGCGACTGGGACGCGGACGGTTGTCGCCGGGGCGTCGCGACGGTCGAGGTTTCGTCTGCCGTTGCCCGACTTGCGCGTCGCCCCAAAGTCCGCTCCCTCTTTCGCCTTCGGCTTCCAGCCACCTTCCAACCTCCTCGCGCCGGTATCAGGGGTCACGCGTCTGGGCGTGCTGGACGTGATTGTAACAGGCGGCGCGGCACCGGCGCTGGTCACGCCGGGCGGTGGTGCATTCTTGTCGATGACCGTCACGCCTCTCTGCGCTTTCAAGTGCGCGGGCGCTTCCCCTGGCTGAATTTTCACCACCGAACCGGTCTTCACGAGCCAACACGCGTTCGCGTCCGTGAGGACCTGGCCGTCGCATGTTATGTGGAACACGGGCGAGGCACTCCTGAGGAGTTTGCGCAGCGCGTAGTACACCTGCGCGTGCGACAGCGTCGTGTCGAGGTCGGCCTGGAGGGTGTTGTCGCGCGAGAGGAGAATTATCGTCGTCAGCAAATCGGGAATGACACAGCAAGCAGTCGAACGACGAAAGGACGCGGGCGATTCCGACGCGGTGTCGTGGCGAGCGCGGTCGCGCACCTTCAGGATGTGCCAGTCATCCTCGAGGCTGACGTGAACCATCTTCCCGAGAAACGACGCGGCCTTTGCGCCCTCGTTCTGAGCCCGCGGCGCCCCTGTATGCGGATCAAGCCAAGTTCGCGTCGTTCGTCACAGGACACAGCCCAGGCCGAGGACACGCACCTGACAGGACGCTGACACGCACTGCAGGTATGGTAGCTCTGCTCTCAGTCCACACTTTTTGTCACGTGCACTGTAGAAACCAGCCTCGTACAACGCGACCAACGGCTCGAGGACATACCGCCGGCGCGCAGAACGCAGACCGTCACAGGAAAAAAAGCCCACCTCCGCGCGATCCGAACTCGCGTACAGCGCCGAACCGAGACCACCGTCCAAAACCCGAGCGAGCGATGGAGATCTAGAAGCCATGCGCCAGGAAAGTGTGTATGAACAAGAAGATCTAGACGAGGACGACGAGGAGGAGGAGGAGGAGGATGAGGAAGACGAGGAAGAGGAGGAGGAGGAGGAGGACGACGAAGGCGGCGACGACGACCCCGGGGGCTTGCAGGCCCTCCTCAATCGCCTCGGCGGGGGTCTCGATGGTCTTCTCCCGAACACGAGCCGCACGCACGGCCGTCTGAAGCAGATCCTAGCGGGCCTTCGCGCAGAGGGCGACGAGACACGTCAGATGGGCGCCCTTCACTCGCTGTGCGAGGTGCTCGTCATCTCCTCGGAGGAGTCCCTCATCACGCTGTCGATCGACGCTTTCACTCCCGTGCTCGTTCAGCTCATGCAGTACGAGCACAATCCCGACTGCATGCTCCTAGCCGCGCGCGCGCTAACGTCAATGGCGGACATCCTGCCGAACTCCCGTGCCGCCATCGTGCACTACGGCGCCTTGCCCACGTTTTGCAGCCGGCTGCTCACCATCGAATACATCGACCTAGCTGAGCAGTCGCTGCAGGCGCTGGAGAAGTTGTCGCAAGACCAGGGCGCGAGCTGCCTGCGCGAGGGTGGGATGATGGCGTGTTTGAGCTACCTCGACTTTTTCGCACTCGGCATGCAACGCGTGTCGCTGCAGACAGTCGCGAACATGTGCCGCCAGCTCCCGGCGAGCGATTGCTGGGAGCTCGTATCCGACTCAGTCCCGGTGCTGACTAACTTGCTGTTGCACGACGACGGACGGTTGGTCGAGAGCGCGTGCACTTGCCTCACGCTCATCGCGGCTAATTTTAGCGCGCGGCCTGAGCGCTTGCAGGCAATGTGCACGCATGGACTGATTCCGAATGCGACGAGGCTGATTTCCCCCGTCTCATCCGGGGGCACCACCGTCGGGCCCTCGACCTATCGCAGTCTAATTCGTCTCATCGCGACATGCTGTAAGAGTTCCGCGGACGTAGCGGAACAGCTGCTGCGAAATGGTCTGCCGGTCACGCTCAAGTCCGTGCTCGCTGGATGCAACGTGCTCTCGACAACCGCGGCTTCCCCGGCCTCGCCGGTGGTTTCCACTGATCAGCTTTTGGAGGTGGTCACCCTGACGAACCAGCTTCTTCCTTCTATTCAGCCGGGAAGCGGCGCATCCGATTCGCCCCTCATCGCGTTGCGCGTAGACGCGGCCGCACCTACGTCGTCCACAACCGCAGTGGTTGAGAGTGGGGGCGGGAAGTCGACCGCGGAAACAGCGAATGCGGGTGGCATCACTCTCGAGCAAATCTTGCGAGCCGAGCCTGAGCTTCTTCGCGAGTACGGGTCGAATCTTACCGCAGCGCTGATGCAAGTGATCGTGGCGTCCGTGGGGAGCAACGTAAGGTTGCAGTGTCTGGCATCGCTCGCAAAGTTCCTCCATCATGCGCCGCCAGAGATGCTCTCCTCTGGTCCCGCTGCGCTTCAGCCGGGACAGATGGCGTCTTTCCTCGCCGGTCTCGTGTCTTCGCGCGACTCTGCTGTGGTACAGGTAGCTCTTTATCTTGTGGACCTTCTAATGGACAAGCTCCCGGACACGTTTAGTAGAGTGTTTAGGAAAGAGGGCACAGTGCACGCTATTGAGCAGCTCTGCGCGCAGAAATTCGAGGAGGCAACCGTGGATGACAACAACAGCCACTCAGGAGGAAATGTCACTCCGCGCGATAAAGTAGTTCCACCTGGTGTGGATAACGAAAGCGTCGACTTCGCAACACCGATTAGGACTGGTGGATCCTGTCGCACCGTAGTGGACACGCCGCAGCGTCGAGCTGCGGTGGAACGCGCTGTCTCTCTTCGCACTGCGCACTTTAATGCCGCCGCGACGGGTGGCGCGGTAGACCTACTCCAAAAAGCGTCCGCGCCGCTCCGCACCGCTGGTTCTGACCCTGAGACAGCCGCCGCGGTCGCGATACATTTCCTAACCGCGCTAGACGAAGGCGAGGGCGCGTCAACGTTTGAGTTCATCGAGTGCGGCGGCGTCAACGCGCTCGCTTCGTATTTCAGCGGCGGTGACCTTCCCGAGGAAGACAGTTGGGGCGAGTCAATCGCCGCGCGGCTCTCTGCGTTTGTTCGCGCGGCTTCCATTAATCTATCACAAAAAACGATGCGTGGAATAGTGGAGCGATTGCTAGACGCCTTGGCTGTGACGGAGGAGATGCCCGTGCGGCTCAGCGCGGGCTCGGAGGGCGGTAGCAGTGGAAGGGGAGCGAGCCGGAGCGCATCGCGCGGCAGCGCGGGTGAATCTGCCGCGAGCGATGGTCTGAGCGTCCTCGCACGGCCTTTCAAGCTTCGGTTATGCCGTGCTACTGGAGCGCGCGCGGGACTGAAGGAATACTCCTCGAATGTTATTCTCGTGGAGCCCCTCGCTACGCTAACGGCCATCGAGGACTTTCTGTATCCTCGCGTGCACAAACCAGAGAGCGCTGCGGCTACTTCTACGGCGTCCGCAGCATCTGGGGAAGCTGAGAACTCGCATGATGTTGCCCGACAGCCAAACGGACCATCTGAGAAGAAGGATGCGGATGCCAAGGCTGAGACTGCTCAGCAAGCGGATGAAGACGATGAAGAAGATGACAACGTCGAGGAGGAAGACGAGGAGGAAGTGATCGATGACGACGCAGAAGAAGAAGAGGAAGACATCCCGCGTGCTGAACAAGTGGAGGATGTGGATCCCGCTGAAAGATCAGCTTCTCCATCGACGCCATCTACGACTGCTGCCGCGGTGGCGGCAGCAGCCCCACCGCGACTGCTATTTCACGCGTCCGGGGTTGATCCTTTTCACCCCGCGACGAGTGTGCTGCAAGCTGTGCACGCGGCGGCGCTCGCGGCGGCGGCAACCGAGAATGGAACTCACGCGAGAGAAGCTGGCGACGATGCCGAGGGTGGCAGGCTGAGCACGGCGAGTTTATGGGAGAAAACCCACACGCTGTACTACGCGATTCCGGTTGACGGGCAAGCGCTTCCGCCGCCGCCGCCAAGCTCGGGCGCGGGCGCCGCTGCAGCTGTGATGGACTCGTCAGATGCGACCGAAGCTCTCGCAGCATTTGGTCCGCGCGACCGCCGCGCCGCTTTAGGGAGCGTTCTCCCGGCACTTCGCGGCAAGTTGTGTGGCGACGCCCCCCCGTCTGGGTTGACGGACACCGTAAAGTCTATCTTATCCGTGCTATCCGTGTTTCACCGAATCATAACCTCCGCGCCACGTCTCTTCGCGCTAGGAGACGTCGAGGATGAGAACGTGACGGCGACGAATATCAATGCGGCGCTCGCGCTTCCAAGTGACGCCTTCTTAAGCTCCAAGTTGGCGGGCAAGATGGTAAGGCAACTGCAGGACACACTGGCGTTATGCACCGGGAGCTTACCTGCGTGGTGCACTGTTATCGCTCGTTCATGTCCATTCTTATTCCCATTCGAGGCGAGGCAGCAGCTGTTTTACTGCACCACGTTTGGATTGGCGCGTGCACTGCATCGTTTACACGGGCAGACACAAGAAAATGGAGGCGGCGGGGGCAACGGTGGGGCCGGTGGGCGGGAGTTGAGGGTAGGGCGACTGCAGCGGCAAAAGGTTCGAGTGTCGCGCGAGCGAATACTCGAATCAGCCGTTAAGGTTTTCGACATGACCGGCGCGCACAAGATGGTGCTCGAGGTTGAATTCTTCAACGAGGTGGGCACTGGCACGGGGCCGACGTTGGAGTTCTACACCTTACTCTCCAAGGAACTCACGCAGCGCGCACTGGGGGCATGGAGAGACGTTCCCAACGCAGACGGAACCGGGAGCGACATCAAATACGTAAACGCCCCGCACGGTTTATTCCCAGCGCCCGTGAGTTCTAGTGCATACGATGTTGCGCCCCCGGGCTCTCCGGGTAAGCTCACGCGCGGGGATCTATTCCGTCTTCTCGGGCGCGTGGTTGGCAAGGCGCTCCAGGACGGGCGGCTGCTCGACCTCGGTCTCAGCCCGGCGTTTTTTCGCGCCATCACTGGTCGCACACTCGCGTTGGCCGACCTCTCCGAGATCGATCCTGAACTCGGACGCACGCTCACGCAGCTTTCAACTGCGGCGCGTCGTATCGACGCGTTGAAAAAGGCCGGGGCGGACTTCCCCTCGGTAACAGTTGGAGGGGCCGCGATTGAGGACCTCTGTATGACGTTCACGCTGCCAGGAGACGACGCGTTTGAACTCAAACCCGGAGGAGCGGACGTTGCGATAACCGCGGAAAACATCGCAGAGTACGTCGACGCGGTCGTCGACGCGACTGTTGGCGGCGGCGTCGCTAGGCAGATCGACGCGTTTCGAAGCGGACTTTCGGACATATTACCACCGCAGGCCCTCGTCGTGTTCTCTGAGGCCGAGCTTGACTGCATGCTGTGCGGCCAAGGGCAGAAGTGGACGACTGAGCTTTTGAGTGAGTGCGTAACGTATGATCACGGGTACACCGCGCAGTCCCCACCGATCAGATCGCTGATGGAGACGATGTGTGGATTCGGGCCGGAAGAGCAACGATCTTTCTTGCGCTTTGTCACCGGGGCTCCGAGGATGCCGCCGGGGGGGCTCGCAGCGCTACAGCCACGACTCACGGTGGTGTGCAAGCAACCCTCGGGTGGCGGTGGGGGGGCGAGCACGCGTCAACTAGCGGAAGGCACCGTGTTGGCGGACAAAGATCTGCCCTCGGCGATGACGTGCGCGAGCTACCTCAAGCTCCCGCCGTACAGTCGCGTTGAGGTTCTCAAAGAACGACTCACGTACGCCATCACGGAAGGAGTGGCGAGTTTCGATCTGAGCTAGCTAGCGTGAAAATTGTCATGACGAACGAACGAACGATGCGAGCGAATACGTTCTCACTAGTCTATGTAATTGTAGACTACTGTGCTAGTTTCCAGCGAAGTCGAGGGAGCCAACGGTCTTCGCGCCTCTCGCAGTCCCCCACTTCGACGAGCTCGTTCGCTGCGGTGGCGTTTCGGGCTCCACCGCACTCGCCACCTCGTCGCCCACATTAACCGCCAGCCGCGTGAAAGGTGTACGTCCAAACTCGAGACACGCAAGCTCGTATTCGTCCGCCTCGTAAAAGCACCCGTTTTCGTCGACCGTGACCGGTGACTCCGTGTCCATCAGGCGGAAATACCGCGGCCGGATCAGCGCGCAGCCGGAAGGTTTCACGACGACCTCGTTTGGCGACAGGTTACGCAGCATGACCCGATCGCAAACTATAGGCACGTTTGGCATCGACATCACCTGCGCGAATGCGTCGTTACCTCCGAGGATGCCGCGCTCAGCTCCTGGACCATCTTCGAACGTGAACTGCTCATCCCCTCCAACGTTGTATGCACGACGCGCGGACGCGGCGCCGCCTCGTTCCGGCGGTTCCTCGCGTATCAACCTGCGCGCCTCTTTCGGGGTGATGTCGTCCGATATTTCAAACTCCACCATGGGCAAGTGCTCAAAAGTGACGAACGAACGAACGAAACAACCTCCGCAGCTGACGCACACGTCGCCTTTACCAGATACAAGCGGGTTTGTAGCGCTGCAACGATAGCACATCGGCAAAAGGTCATCCGCGTCTGTTAACGGCTTCGATCGCGATACGATGCACGCTAAATCGACCTGTGCCTGCCATGAGGCTGGTATCTTCAGTCCTTGAAGCTTGTTGTACGCGAACCTCGCGAGCTTGTATGCCCCGAGCGCGTCCCCGTGCTTCGCGAGGGTATTGAGGACGTAGGCGAGGCTGATCCCGAGCGGCATCTCGTCACGCGTTGCAAACTTTGAAAGGAGAAATTGCCCGATGTTCAGCAATGTGGACGGCAAAGACGAGCGGAAAGGTTCGTCCATAGCGCGGTATATGAAGTCGTACGCGTAGTACATCTCAGCACGGTCTTTGAATTCTTCGAAGCGATCCAATTTCGCCTCGTCCTCGTCTGAGAGGAGCGCCCTGGGGTCGTTCGGGAGCTCTGACACGATCTCCCGCGACATGAGCCAGTAGCAGTGCCCGGCGTCCTGAAATCGCCGCTCTAACACCGCGTTGTGTGTTAACTGTTCGAGCATCCGCGTCGCCGCATCAGATCGACCCGCCTTAGCGTACGCCAAACGGGCTTCGTCGAACCTGTCGTTCTCCGCGAGCCAACGCGCGTACGGCAGGTACACCTTCTCGACGTGCTGCGGGTGTTGCTGGAGCATAATGAACGCTTCTTCCCACTGCTCCGCATCCACGAGGAGCGACAGCAAGCCCTCGTCGTCACCTAACTTAGTGTACACGTCCCTAGCGTGGACATGATCCCCCCATTGCGCGAAGTGCATCGCGCACAACTTCAAGTGCTTGACATCCGACGCACCCAACGCTCTCGTCACCTCAACGAGTTTATCCTTCCAGCCGTTCTTCGCGATGAGGTCTATGGCTTTGTCAAATTTCTTGGCCTGAATGTACATCGTCGCCGCCGCGGCGTAGTCAGAAACCTCCTCCGCCCACTCCGCTTGCCTGTGAACAAACTCCTGGACGAGGGTGCTGTCCCCGCCCTTCGTGTGCGCGTACTCCTCAGCCCATTTTTTTGCCTCGTCAAATTGACGAAGGTCAGAGAACATCTCCATTGCTTTGTCCACGCGATTCGCCTTCGCGAACATCTTCGCAGCCTCGTGAAACTTACCTTGATACGCCAACGCCTCAGCGAGGTACATCTCGGATGGATCCCCATTCTTAACCCCTTCCTCACATTTATCAATGAGTTCCAGGTATTTCAAGTCTCGAACACGAATGAAGGCCTTTCGCGCGATGGCCAAGTTCATCCCAAACAATGCCGCGAAACCAAGATCGCTCCAGTCCTTCTCCGTCACGCCAAGACACGCCACCGAGTGTGCCATGTCAAAATTATTTACCTTCACGTAGTTCCACATGCTCATTGACTGCGGCACGTCTATAGTCTGCATGCTCACGTAATGCAGACAAAATATTTTCGACGCCTTGAACCCCACGACGAAGCCCTCGAGTTTCTGTCTGTGCACGGGAAAGTCGCCTGTTTTTATCGATAGCTGCCCGTTTCCGGAGTAACACAACATCTCCTCGAACTCGCTGTTGAACGAGACGCTGTTCGCGTCTGTATCCGTGAAAATAGACTTTTTTGTCTCGAGGTCGTACACTGTCACCTCGGAGTTGTCGTCTACGACGGCGAGCTTTTGTCGCATGAACGACTGGTCCAGGCACCGGATCGAGACGCCGTGCTCGATGAGCTGAACAGGGTGCGAGTTGTTGATGAATATTCGGAAGACGACGCCGCTCTTCAAGCCCACAAGGATGCCCTCCCCCTTGTCTGGTCCGCCTACGACTTTGATGTACCTGATCACCGATTCCATCGTCCACTCGCGCTCGAGCTTGCCTTCGAAATCATAGAGCTGTAGCTTCTTTTCGAGGCACAGGACGATGTGGTGGGACGTCACGACGAGCAAGTTGCACTCCAAGTTCCGCATGATTCTCGTCTTCTCGCGGTACTGCATCTCGTATGAGTCCGCTTCCAGAAGATCGTAAATAATAACCTCCTTGGGAAGCTGCACCGCGAGCGTTTCCTTGTACACGGATATTCTCTTGACGTAGTCTTTGCACTTAATTCGCAACTTTTGCTCCGTCACGAGATGTTGAATGATGACGTCCGTCATATAGTCCCTGTACGCGTATCGGTCCTTGTATAATCCGTGCACGGTGCTGAATATCAGCTGGTGCATCGTGATCGAGCCATCTTCGCACCCGACGGCGACGTAATTTTGTTTCGGCCGTGGCGCCGCGCACCACACCCACGACCCCGCCACGCACACGTCTTTCAGCGGCGTTCCCTCCTTCGTCGCGAGCGTCACCTTACGATTCGTCCCTCCCGTCACCATGTATTCGCCGTTGCTGAAGTATCTGACCGTGCACGGATCGTAATCAAGCGCGATGTCCTTTCCGACCTGGGTTCCGTTGAGTTGGTAAAACGAAAGCGACTCGTCCCAGCACCCGCACGCGAGAACGTCGTGGGGTTCGTCCCGGTTCGGGTTCCACGCCAGCGTCCACACCGGGGCACCGAGTTTGATCTTCATTTTCTCCCCACCAGATCGATCTCTGACGGACACGACGCCGTCGAACTGCCCGAGCGCGAGGTATTGCCCGTCATTCGTCCACGCTAAGCTCAGAATCTTCGCGGACACCTTGTGCTTCACGACGGCTTTCTGATCTGGGGCCCAGAGGCCGAAGTCGACCGCGGTCGCGGACGCGAGGTGCGCTGAAGTTGGATTGTACGCCAGCGCCTGGATGGATTCGTTGTGCGTGTACTTCAGGACGCCCTCGGCTTTGGACGACCAGATGATTATCGTCCTGTCCGCTCCCCCGGACGCGAACTTCTTCCCATCGCGGCTGTACGATACGCAGTAAACCGCGTCTTTGTGCGCCTTGAGCGAGTGCAAGAGGTTGCCGTCGGCAGCGTCGTACACGAGAACGCGGCTGCCTACACCGGTGACGAGCTTCGTCCCGTCGGGGCTAAACGCGATGTCGTAGCACACGCTTCTAACGCCATCGCGTTCGGGCTGAGGGACGAGGAGAGGGCATCAGTCGGACGCTCGATCGCGGGTGGTGTGATGTGAACGGGGAAACGCGCGCGACGGGATTTCGTTTGGGTTTCAAGGACGTACCGCAATGTCGCTCCATGTCACCACAGTGCGCATCTGTGCGCCTGTCCGCCTCTGGGGTGCGACGCAACTCGTGAAGTTGAAGTTTCAAAAAAAACTCGCGAACGTGAAGAGCAGAAGATGAACGAAACGACGGCGAGCACTGAGACCAAGACGAGACCAAGACGTCGCGAGCTGGCGTCCGCGTGACCGCCGTCGGCGCGGACGACGCGAAAACTACGAAACTCAGGAGCTCACCGGGTCGAGCCGACGTGCTCCCGGGGGGAGAGCGAGGAGAGAAGAGCATGTCCGCACGTGGTTTCAGCGGCGGTGGAAGAAGCTTGGAAGAAGCCCAGCAGCGCGCGGCAACCGCGTCGTCGCGCGTCAAACTGAAGAAGTTTCTCCTACGGTACTACCCGCCAGGAATCATTCTCGAGTACACACACAATGGCGAGCTCATGCAGCGGAGCGTGGACCTGCTCGACCTCACCGCAGAGACGGACACCGAGGCGGTGCTGAACCAAATCGTCGAGCGAGAGAAGATGATCAAAGAAGCCCATCGCGAGCCACTTCGTAAGCTCATCTTCAAACTCCAGGCCAAGCTCGGCGGGGGAGTGGTCAAGACAAACTTCGCCCTGTCCAAAGTCCTGCGCGCGCACATTCTGCCGCTGACGAACTGCGCGTTTAACAAGGGTGGGGACAAGTTCATCACGGGCAGTTACGATCGAACGTGCAAGGTTTGGTCCACGGACACGAGTGAGGAGCTGCAGACATTGGAGGGACACAAAAACGTCGTGTACGCGATCGCGTTTAATAATCCCTACGGGGATAGAGTGCTCACGGGTTCGTTCGATAAAACCGCGAAGCTGTGGGACGCGAGCACCGGTCAACTGTATCACACGATGAACTCGCACACCGCCGAAATCGTGTGCGTCGGATTTAACCAGCAGAGCACGACGTACGCGACGGGTTCGATGGATAACTCCGCAAAGCTGACGGATGTGGAAACGGGCGCGGAGATTTGCACGCTGTTGGGTCACTCAGCGGAGATCGTCGCTTTACACTGGTCGACCGCGGGAGACCAACTGTGCACGGCGTCGTTTGACCACGAATCCAGAGTATGGGACGCACGAACGGGACGATGCGTGCACGTCTTGTCTGGTCACACGAGCGAGGTGAGCTCCGCGCAGTGGAACTTCTCGAGCGATGCGATCGTTTCAGGTTCCATCGACGGAACGGCGAAGATTTTCGACGTCAGAGCTGGTGAGTGTCGAGCGACGTTGACCGGTCACGCGGACGAGGTGTTAGATGTGGTCTTCAACGCGACAGGGACGAAAGTCGCGACCGCGTCCGCGGATTGCACGGCTAAACTTTGGAACGTCAGCAGCGGTCGATGCGAGGCCACGCTCTCGGGTCATTCTCAAGAGGTTTCGAAGGTTTCATTCCGTCCTCAGGGTGACCGCGTGTTCACCGCGAGTGCGGATTCGACTGCGAAGGTATTCGACGTGAACGGTGGTAAGTGCCTCCAAACTTTAGAAGGGCACGGCGACGAGATCTTCAGTCTCGCTTCGAACTACCACGGAGACGTCTTGCTGACGGGCAGTAAGGACAATACGTGTAGAATTTGGAAGACGTGAGACGTGGCGTGTGTTAGCTCCTAGTTTTTTCGTTACGAAATCGTCGCGCGCTAATGTAGGTACTCGAGAGTGCAGCCGAACTAGTACTGCCGCGGCGGCGGCGGCGGAGGCGGCGGCCTGCCGCCTTGCTGGTTCGCGGGAAATCCATATTGCTGCTGATACTCTAGACCGCTGCTGTATTGGTGATGCTGCTGCTGAGGTGGCACTGGATGCTGCGACGGCGGAGGAGCGAACGGCGCCGACGGGGACGTCGTCTGGTACGTCGGATGCACCGCCGCCGCCTGAGGATACGGACCAACGCCAGCGGGATAGCCTTGACCGGTGGACCCGGGTCCCGGCGGCGGCGCTCCGGTGACGGACATGTTCTGCATCTGCGCCGCCGTCGCCGCCGCCGCGGACGCGTGCCACGCCGCGTGCTCGGAATAGTGGTGTCGCTGCATCTGCGCCGCAGATGCCCTCTGCGCGTCCACCATCGCCTGAGCCTCGGACATTGCTCTTTGAGCCGCGGCTTGATCCGCAGCTGCACGCGAAGCCGCCGCCGCGCTCGCAACTGCGTGCTCGGCGGCCATTGCCGCCTGTTGTGCGCGACGCGCCACTGCTTGTTCGAGTTCCCCTTTTTCCTTCCGTCTCCCCTCCACAAACGCCTCGCAGTCCGATCCCAGTTGCCTCACCGCCTCGGTGAAGCCAGAGTAAAACGTCAAACCTTGCTCCATACCCGAGGCTAACAGACGGTAGTGCGCCGCAGCTTCCCTGACTGCCTCCGCGTGCGATCGCGTCGCCGCGCGCCACTCCGTGACGTCGTACGTCTGCAGCAATTTTCCGTGAAGCGACCTCACACGTGATAAGATATCTGATTGGGACGAAACATTTGCCGCGACCGCAGACCGAGGCGCATCGTACTTCACGAGCTCACGTTCGAACAATTCGTCGTACGCGTCCGTCTGCGCCATCACCTTGCTCATGATGTTGTCGTTCTCCTTGAGCGCTTTCATCGTGTCCTCGATTTTAGCGCGTTCGGTTCCCAATGCCTCTAACTCCCCAAGAGCGCTTTGTAACTCTGGCACGATGCTGGAATCCTCCGCGGTAGACAACATCGGGGCGCGGAGCTTCGGGGTGTCGTTCACGAGGGCGGTTGGATCGAGCAACGCGAGAACGCCATCCATCGCGTCTTCGATTCGGCGCCTCATGGATTCGTCGCTTCTAGCCGCCTGCTCGAGGTTATCTGTGTACGTGCGAATCTTCTCGTACAAATTCGCGTTGAGATCTGCGCTGTTCGGTCGCGTCCAGGCTTGCGGGCCGTACATCATACGGCAGGATTCATCCTCCGTAGACTCCGCCTCGAGCATCCGCGTCGCCGCGGCGAGCTGCTGCGTGCACGCCTCGTTGATGTCGAGCAGCCGAGGCAGGCCGCCGATCAGTGCTGCTACGCCACCCCCGCGTTGAATAGACCCGACCTCCTCGTCAAGCGGCGGCGGCAACCCGGCGCCAGACGCGCCGGCCGGATCCCCTCCGGTATCGCTCGCCCCCGCGACCGCAGCGATGAGCAGATCAGGCATCTCCATTTCTTTCAGAGCCATCCTCGCCTCGTCGCTCGCGGCGACTAACACGTCGTTCTCCTCGCGAATGATCGAATCCACCATCTCCGTGTACTTACTAAGCGCCTTGAATCCGGACTCGGGGACAATGGTCGCAAACATCGTCTCGGACGATGCGCTCAGCGTCTCCGGCGCGGGCTTCACCGCCTTGACGACCGCGGCCGCACCGAGTGGTGGCAATGTATCCGGAGAGGGGACTTTCACCATGTATACGCACTCGTTATCTCGATTCGCCCGCCGCAAACTCTCGTCGACAGTCACTTGCAACTCGAAGAGCGCCTTCGACGACGGCCCGTCGCCGTTTACGCTCTTCACCACCTTGACGCCCTCGGCAGTTACCCGTGACGCGATCATGAGGCGCGCAATCGCGGTGCCGATGTCCTCGTCCTCCTCCTCGGCGATCTTCGACGCGCGAGTCAGCGCCTCGACGTGGAAAATAGCCGCCTTCGCCGCGGTGTGAGCGTGCCAAGTTTTATCAATGTGGCCCTTCAACGGCGCCGCGTCGAGGGCGTTCCTCGCGTCTTCGTAAAATAACCTCGTCTGATTCGCCAGCTTAACGCACACCGCGGAGCTCTTACCGTCTCCCGCGGCTTTATCGTAGAAGCACTCTTGTGCCTGCGCGAGGTGAAGCGACGTCAACATCCCGACGCACTCTTGCGTCAGATCAGGGGTGACGCTGTCTATCGCGCCGGACGCGAACGCGCCGAGTTTACCGAGGACGTCGTCCTTCAGCGTCGCGAACGCCCCCGCGGCGTGCTGGAATGCGTGGCACGCGACTTTGATCCCCTCGGACGTGGTCCTGTCCGCGGTGACCCCGGCTTGGCTCCACGACGCGCCGAGGTTGAAGAGCACCGCGGCTTTCTCGAAGTGCACGTTAGCGAGCGTCGCGGTCTTGTTCGGCTTAAACCCGTCGCACCACGAGAACGGGATGAACACGTGCCCGTCCTGACCGCTGATCGGGAACCTCGACTCGACGACGCTCAGGGCGCGGTAGTACGACAAAAGCGTTTCTCGTCTTCGCTCGTGGCTCGTTTCGTCGTTCGAGACGACGGATCGACGCAGGTCGGACAACGTGGTAAGATCCGCCTGAGCGTCTTCCGCTTCTTGCGGCGAGAACGTGCCGCTTATGTACGTCGTGATCGGCGAGACCAAATCCACGGGCTCGCCCTGCAGGTGGTGAGCGAGGGGCGATGAGGCTGGACGTGAGCGAGCGCGTGGGGGGAGCGGACAGGGCGCGGCGCTCGAGGAATTGTTGTTGACGTTGTTGACACGACCCGGCGACGTCACAACGAGCGCCGTCGCCGCGTCGCGCGCGCGCGGGGTGGGTGACGAACAACGGTGATTTCACGATGACGACGGCACGGACCTGTTTGGGGATGATCCCGCACATCATCCCGTTGCTCGCCATGACCAAGCGCTCGGCTGCGCGAATGTGCCAAGTGTGGAGAAAACTCTCGCCCTGGCCTCCTCGCATTTTCTCCCAGCATTTGTTCGCAGTTTGTACTTTTGAGGTCTTTTGTATGGGAACCAGTCACATTGTCGAACGCACGCGTATCGGCGATGCGCGTACTCCACGATATCTTCTTCGTCAGTTCGTGGCCAACGAGCTGGATAAGTTAACGCAGAGGACGCGACGCGACCGGAAACGCTCGCCCGATGTCGCGAGCGTCTTGTACCTCGCCGACCGCGGCGGCGACGCGGAGCTACGTGACGTCAGTTCAGTTTGCGAGAGGACAAGGCGCGGCGGGCGCGCTAAAGACGAAGATTGTCGGTGTCGCGTTTGTGACGAGATCGAGCTCGGGAAGATACTGTCGAGGACCGCTCATGAACGCGGTCCCGACCGGCATGGCGGCGGTGGACGTCTCCGAGACGTCGTACGCGGGCCGACGCGTCGTCCTCACGCGCGAGAGCGGGAAGAACGGGGACATGATGGAGCGCCTCACGAGACGAGGGATCGAGTGCGTCGAGATGCCTCTCATCGAGACCGCCGTGGGAGCGGATGCGCCGTCGCTGCCGTCCGCGCTGAACGATCCCGAGGGGTGGACGTGGGTGTGCATCACCTCCCCCGAAGCCGCGGCAGTGTTCCTAAGAGGATGGGAACAAGCGGGACAGCCTGACGTTGCGATCGCGACCGTCGGCAAAGGCACCGCGAAGGTTTTGAAGCCGGCGTACGACGCCGGGAAGCTCCGCGCGAGGACGTTCACGCCGTCGAAAGCGAACGCGGAGACGCTCGTCGCCGAGCTGCCGTTAGACGCGGACGACGCGAGCGCCCCCGCGGCGCCGAGGGTGCTGTACCCCGCGTCCGCGAAGGCCGCGAGCACGCTCCAGGACGGATTAGCGAAACGCGGCGCGATCGTCACGCGTCTGAACACGTACAGCACGGAGAAGGTGACCGCCGTGGACGAGGACGTCTTGACGAGAGCGAAGACCGCGGACGTCGTGACGTTCGGTTCGCCCTCCGCGGTGAAAGCGTGGGTCTCCCTGTCCGGGTTCGACTCGGACACGCCCGCGGAGACGCACCCGGCGTACGCGTGCATCGGCGGGACGTCCGCGAAGGCGTGCGACGCCGTCGGGATCCCGAACGTGATGTTCGCGGAGAACCCGGGTCTGGACGGGTGGGAGCTCGTCGTGTGCAAGGCCTTGGACGGGGCGAGGGAGAGATCGGGGGCGGGTGGCGGTGATAGAACACAGTCGATAGACTAGAAGTGGATTCTTAGTTTATCTACTTGACCAATAAGACCCCAGGTTGGATACCTTCATACCTTTTATGCACTCAGACCTGTAACTTCACCTTAGTCTTCCTCTTGTACCGCATGAACTCTTGAACGCGTTTTCGCTCAGTCCTCTCACAGAGGTCCTCTCGCACGTCGATATGGCCCCGCGGCCGATGCTGGTCGTCACCTTGCTCCTCGCTTCGTTGGCATCCGCGCTCGGGGAGAGCATCTCTCCCTCGTGCGCCGCCGCCGCTCGTCCGATTGTCGTCATCGGAAGCGTGAACGTGGATCTCACGGTGCGAGTCGCTCGACCTCCGTCGGTAGATGAGACAGTTCTCGCAACCTCGCCGACGCTCACGACAGCAGTTGGAGGTAAGGGCGCGAATCAAGCAATCGCGGCCGCCCGACTATCCGCAGGGTCTCGTCCCGTGAGATTCGTCGGTCGATTTGGAAACGACGCGCATGCGAGCGTGCTCGAGACCGAGCTGCGCGAGAACGGCGTGGACGTTTCCTCGTGCGGTCACGTCGACGACCTTCCCTCGGGGCAAGGCTTCGTCATGCTCTCCCCAGACGGCGCCGCGTCCTCCGTCGTCATCGGCGGCGCGAACACCGCGTGGCCGAGCGACGAGCGAACGCTTCGTAAGCTCGTGACGGACGCCGTACACGGCGCCGCGGTCGTGTTGCTGCAACGAGAGGTCCCAGAGCGCGTCAACGTCGCAGCCGCGAAAGCTGCGAACGCGGCGAACGTCCCAGTCATCCTCGACGCCGGCGGCGCGAACACTGCGTTCTCGAGAACGCTTCTTGAGTTGATAGATTACCTCTGCCCGAACGAGACTGAGCTCATGAGGTTGACCGGGATGCGCACGGAGACGGACGATGACGTAGTAATGGCGGCGAAGACGCTGCTCAAGAATGGTGCGAATCACATCCTGGTGACGTTAGGCGGGCGCGGGTCCGTGTCCGTGAGCGCCTCTGAAGTGAAGTGGCACGAGCCGATCGCGGTGCCGAAAAATGAGGTCCTCGACGCGACCGCGGCCGGCGACGCGTTTCGAGCCGCGATCGCGGTGTCCATCGCCGAAAGCGGCAGCGGTGAATTGACCGAACGCGGGGCGAAGCTCGCCGCCGCGGCGGGCGCGTGCGCAGTTCGCGTCGTGGGCGCGATGCCGTCGCTCCCGACGAGGGAAGCGGCGGATGCTCTTCTCTCGCCGGAAGACCGTTCGCTGAAGTTGAGTTCGTCGTGCCAAGCGGCGTCGGATGCGCGGGAGATGACGGGAACGGTCGAAGAGTGCCCTTTACTTTTCGGTTCGCGCCTGAATTCGATGAGAGCGCGCCCTGACCTTTTTGCGAGGTCGGCTTCGGCGTCGTCGCTGTGGGGTCTGGGTAAATCCAGCGACGTAAAAAGGATAAGTACGCTCGATATGATTCAAAGGCTCGGGACTGCGTCGGGTATAACCTCTGTCGATATCAATTACCCGCAACACCTCGAAGGACTCAAGGCGAAGGCCGTGAGCACAGCGCTCGCCGCCGCCGGCATCACGCCTGGGTCGATCGCGGTGCGATTCCCGGCGACGATTTCATACCGTCGTGGCGGCGCATTCACAAACCCCGACCAGCGCATTCGCGCTGAGGCGGTGAAACTCATCGCGAACGCGTGCGAGTGGGCGAACGCAATCAACGCGTCTGGAGGCGTCGTAATTTGGCCGCAATTCGATGGGTACGACTATCATTTCCAAGTAAACTACACGGAGACGTGGGAACGCGGCGTCGACGCGCTCCGCGACGCTGTGGACCATCCTAGGTGTGAGGGCGTAAAGATTTCGTACGAATTCAAGCCAACGGACGAGTCGTCGCGATTCGCAATCGTACCAAGCACCGCGGCGGCGTTGGCGTTAGTTCGCGAGGTGAACCGTCCCGGCAGGTTCGGTTTGACCTTGGATGCGGGGCATTTGATCGCGGCGGGAGAGAACCCAGCGCAGAGCGCCGCTTCTGTCGCTCGCGCGAACGCGCTTTTCGGATTTCACATAGGCGATGTTCACTCAAAACTAGGAGCGGAGGATGGGTTAGCGTTCGGTTCAGTGCATGCTTCTTTGTCGTTGGAGCTCGTGTATTGGCTTCGGGCGGTTCGGTACGTTGGAGTCGTGTATTTCGACACGTTCCCCGAGGCGGAAGATCCCGTGAGAGAGGCAGAGTATAATGTACGAACGTTCAAACGGATGTGGAACATAGCGGGGAGGTTAGAGAGAGCGGGCATGGGGTCGAAGCTCGCTGAACACGACGCGATGGGATCCCTCGAGTTGATCGAAAAGGGTTTCTTCGCGCCATAAGAAACGTCCGGATTTGACGAGAGTGCATGTCTCCAGCCGTGTGACTTTACGTTCGTGTCATGTTCAGTTCTAGTTCTAGCTAGACTATCGTATCGACAACATCGCGTCGATTAACTACTCGCGGACTTGTACAACCTCCCCGACTTCAAAATATCCCCCGCCATGTTAAGACCTTCGATGAATCCGTCCACGTCTTGGATTTGAAGCTGCAAATCGTCCACGATTGCGTAGAGCTCGCCCATCGTGAAGTACGCGCTGTCCTTCTCTATCGCTCGCCGGTTCATAGCCTCGACGAACATCTTCGCTTTGACATTCTTGTTCCCTTTCCCCGAGAACCCGCGTTTGCCTGCTAACCCACCACCCTCTAAGACGTCGCGCATCGTTTCCCTCATTATCTCCACCGCGTCGCGCGCGTCATCCTCAGTGACAGTCTCTCGAAGCTCCACCTTCGCGCGAGCCTCCGCGAGTCGGATGAGCGCCTCTAGCTGCCGAGGTGTTATCGGCGGGTAGTCCTCTCCGACCGTATCTGCCGCGCGCAGCTCGAGGTAGAACGCCTGGAGTATCGTCCCAGCCTCTGGGGTCAAACGCGGGAAGCAGTGCACGTTCGCGTACGTGATGTACTTGCGCATCAAGTTGTGCGGCAACGGCGCAAACTCCGCGTCCGCACCCGCGAGATCAAGCTGAAGTCGACGACGCAGTGACGACCGTTTCTCACCCATGAATTCTGCTCCATGGCGTCGTTCACCACCTTCATCTTCGTCGTCGATTTCGTCCACGTGCGCGTGGTGCGCGAGAAGCTTTTGCTGTGCGTGCTGCAGTCGCAAGGTCGCTTCTTCTCCTTCAGGATTGTGGGTTGCTAAGACGTGTCTCGTCCTGTACTCGTCAAGTTCTTCGTCCGGATCGTCGACGATGAGGAAGAGGAGATCGAATCGGGATAACAACGCCGGATTCATCTTCAAGTTGTTCATTATCGACTTTGATCGGTTGTACACGCCGCCGACGGGGTTTGCCGCGGCGACGACGCTCGTGCGCGCGGGTAAGTTTACGGTTATCCCCGCCTTCGCGAGCGATACCGTCTGTTGTTCGAGCACTTCGAGCAATGCTTGGTGCTCGTTCGGCATCTTGTCGAACTCGTCCACGCAGCACACGCCGCCGTCGCACATGATCAACGCGCCAGCCTCGTAGGTACTCCCGCCGTTTTCTGAATCCTTCACGACCGTTGCCGTCAACCCAGCGGCGGACGCGGAACGACCGCTCACGTACAGGCCGCGGTTCGCGACGTTGCTCACGGCTTTCAGCATTTGACTCTTCCCTAAACCTGGGTCACCGACGACGAGGCAGTGGATGCTGCCGCGCATGGGAAGCGTCCCTTCCTCGTCAAACGTCTTTCGAACGCCACCGAATAGGGCCAGGAGCAAGCCAGCTTTGACGACCTCGTGGCCGTATATCGTGGGACACAAGGAGTGAATCAGCTGCTTGAACTGCTCCCCCGCGCACTCCTCCGTAAATCGAACGATGAACTCCAAGTCCGCGGGGGAAAATGTCGTGTTGTCCACGACGTCTGGTCGGAACCCTTTCTGCCCGAGCCAACCTTCGTTTACGCGGCCGAAGTGCGCGTCCTCCGCGACGAGGTCGGGGAGACCGCGCGCGAACGCTTCCGCGGCGGCGGCAGATAACGGCGGCGCACCACCTGCATCGGAGTCTCGCTTTCGTATGGATATCCCTTTCACGTACACGTTGTACTGCTTCGCCGCTCGTTCCCTCTCCAACGCGCTCCCTTTCGCCTCGACGTTCAAGATATCCGCGATGCCTACGATCGTGACGATATCCCCGCCGCGGCAGGCATCGCACAGGGTCCCTTCGACCTCGACGTCCGCGAAGCGCGGAATACGCCCGATGTCCTCAGCGGGGACGTCACGGGAGAGCTCTTGGATTCTGATCTTCTGCCAGTCCACGAGCTTCACGCTCTCGCGGTTCGCGGTGAACTTCCTTCCCCTGCACCCCTGACCGACACAACTCTCCGGCTCCGCGTACTTACCGTCCACGAGATGCACAACCTGCGAGGCATCGCACTTGTCGCACGTAAACGTCAGCGACTTCGCGAAGGGCATGACTCTCGCCACTCTCGTGACCGTGCCTCTTATCGACACGAGCTTCCCGATTGTTTTAGACTTGAGCTCGGAGAACTTGATCTGCACCTCTGGGTGGTTGTACAGATGCACGTCCACCCTCGGCGGTCTCGTGATCACCTTCGCGGCCGCAGGGGATACCTGCAGATGCGGGAGCTCCTTACGCCCGATGGGGGAGTTGTGTATGACCTCGTGCACGGCCGCGCGCACGCACGGCATCGCCTCAGCGGGGGCCAGCTCCAACGCGGCGAACAGATCTGGGATGTCCGCCCTCGCTTTCAGGGCTTCGTAGTCCAGCTCCAAGAAGAGTTCGCGCTCGGCGTGTATCCGCACGGGCTTCACGAGCTCGAACCCGACGTCGGACGAAAAGAATCTAGCCAGAGTACCCACAAGCTCAGCCCTTCGGTCGTCCGGGGCGAAGCGGACCTCGGGAAAGTAAATGTTCCACGAGGGCGGGACGTTAGAGGGAGCCTCAGGAGGAGGCTCTTCCTGAGGCGCGCGAGAGGGCGCGCGCCCCCGCCCGCCGCCTCTGCCGAACCGGCCGCCGAACCGGCCGCCGCCGCCGCTGCGCCCCGGTGCCATCTGATGACCCTCAGGGCGCTCGCACCGGTGCGACGCGTTCTGAACGAAACTCGCTCGGCACCCGAAGTTTCATTTCAGTCAGACGATTCGCGCCGCGGCGGCGATCAGTGTCGGTAGCACCGGGGGTAGACGTGAGGACGTGGCATCATGACCGGCGCCAGGGATAGGTTCGCGATGGCGAAGGCTGGGATAGGCGGCGGTGCCAGGGGCGCGAGAGATGGGATCCGGAAGGTGCGCAGATCTACATCGACCAACGATCGAGACGAGACCCCGCGCCCGCACGAGCGAATTCAACTCAGCCATTGACTGTACCCTCCCTTCTTTCAGGACATGCAAGCGGAGAAGCTCGGTCTGAAGCCTCGAGGTGGCACTGCATGGAGCCACGGATTCCTGAACCAGAAGGACTGGCACCCACTGTCGTACCGTAACCAAGAGAAGCTCTTCAAAGCGGAGCAAGAAGCGGAGAACGCGAAGAAACGCAAAGAGGCAGCTGCGAAGGAGTTTGCCGTGGAGCAGGAGTTCTTCAAAAACACCGAGCTCCTGAGCGCGGAGGACAGGACGAACTTGCGAAATAAGCAGCAGCTCTCGTTCATGTACCAGAAACCGCCCGGATACGACGCGGCGATGGAACGCGAGAAAGCGGAGGCTGAGGAGGCGAGGGAAGCCGAGCGGAAAGAGTTGAAGCGAAAAGAAGACGCGGCCGCGAGAGAAGCCGCGGGTCTGCCGCCGTTGACCGAAGAGGAGATCAACGAACGCCGAGGACGACGGATGAAGAAAGATATGTACGGCAGGAACATCATATCCGAGGTGGAGATGCCCGAGTTGAAGGGAGCGCCGAAGGAAAAAGGCGTCGGCGTTGCGAACGTGAAGGTGTTTGGCAAGCACGTGCGAGCTGTGCAGTGCCTTAGATGCGGCGGGTTCGGGCACTCGAACGACGAGAAAACGTGTCCGATGTTCGGTCACAATCCGAACGACGAGTTCAGGGTGAAACTCGAGGACCCGCTGACGCTCATGAGAGCCAGGGAGGAGCTGACGAAGATGAAAAAGTTTGAGATGAAGACGCCGATGACGGGGCGGTCGCCGACACGGGGGGGTGGAGACCCGAACGCGGCGAACCAGCAACTGCTTCACGACGTCGACGTCCAGGACGCGCTCGAAGGCGGGACGGGGACGGAGACGGGCGAGGGCGGTATATTAGACTCCCTTCCGAAGGCGGAGCGGAAACGACTTATCCGAGAGTACAAGGCGAAAGAGAAGGAGGAGAAACGCGCGAGAGTGGTGGCCGCGGAGGAGTTCCTCAAGAACCACGCGAAAAGAGAGAGAAAGGAAAAGAAGCGGAAGAAGGACAGGAAGGAGAAACGATGAGACGCGTATCCTATAGATAGCTGGCGATAGACCGCCATTTAGACACAGGTGCAGACTCAAGCGAAAACGAGCGAACGAAAACTGCGCCCTCGAGTGTGTGTTATTCCGACCTACCCCACGCCGAACACCGTCGGCGGGTGCTAAAAATACGAATCATCAACGCTCGCGGTGACGCCATCGCAGCACGCGTCGAACGCGCCGCCACACCCCAACTCAAGCCGAGACTGAAATCGACGAGATTAGTCCACGTCCTGCATGGCCTTGACCTCGTCCGCGGTGTACTTGCCCTTTCCTTTCTCAGCACCCTTGCCCATCTTGCGCTCGAGGAGCGCCTTGCGGTCCTTGTCGAGCTTGAGCTTAGTGATGACAACCTTAGAGGGATCAACGCCGACGTTGACGGTGGCACCGTTCACCTTCTCGCGGGTGATGCGCTCGATGTGGATGACCCACTTCTTGCGGTACACCTGGACGACCTTGCCCTCGCGACCTCTGAAGTTACCCCGCACAACCTGAACCTCGTCATCCTTGCGGATGGGAACCGCGCGAACACCTGAGGACGTGGAGGGGGTGGATGACACGTCAGCTACCGTGGTGAACAGGGAAACGCGACGCATGAGACGCCCCCAGTGGGATCGCGAGAGGCGTAAAAATCACACGAGAGGGAAACCCTAATAAAAGTCTCATCGCCCGGCCCGGACATCGCGCGCGAGCGCGGCCTGCTCACGCGTTCGAGACGCCTCGAGCGCGCGCATGAGTCATGATATCGCGCTGAGATGCACAACCGCTGCCGCGTGCGAATCCACGGCCCGCGACCCATCTCACGAGTCGCGCGCGACGAAGCATTTCGCGGTGGAGGCGGAAACATCACGCACCGTGCTTGGACTTCAAGTCCGTGGACAGAGGCGAGCTCATGATCTTCCGGCGCTCCGAAGAGGGCGCGGTGAAATGCGCCTTGCGCGACTTGCGCCTGCTGCTGGACACAGAAGTGGAGTACTTCATCTTGCGAAGCCTCGTCACTGCGTCGTTCCGAAAGGCGGAGGCACGCGCGTTCCTTCGGCTTTTATTCAGTGCGGGGCCACGACGAGCAGTACAGTTTAGTTACGGGCCGCGGTATGCGTGTTCGGACTCGATCCGTATGCCTTCGCAGTCAGAACGACGTACAAAGTAGTGTACTGTACAGCACTTTTAGCAGTGGTGAACAGCGGACGACCTGTCGGTGAATGTTAACCGCGTGGAGCCTCGGGACGAAACCTCAGCGCCGGCTCCACACACACACCTCGCTCGCACGCGCGGAACGATGATCGCGAGCGATTCCGCGCGTAGGTTAGACGTCCTCCGTGGGCACGTCGTCAACACGGTGAGCCGCCTCCTCCACCCCTCTGCCATCGTCCCGAGAGATTCGTCGTTGATTTTCCCTGACGCGACAGATCTCCCACTCGCAGCAGCCCCCGACCTCCTCGGGGATGGATCGTAACCCCACCGCCGCGGTCGCGGTCCCACAATACGCGGTTCCACTACCGGAAAGGCTCGTCGACGGCGAATTCAACGTCTACAGGTGCGCGAGCGGCCTCTTTCGTTCGCTTCAATGCACGCGCGACGCTGACTCGACTCGACTCTTCGTTATCGACGACCAGGAACGTGAGCTCGCACACGAAGCTCATGACCGGATACGCTCCACCGTTCGACGCCGTGAAGACGCTTCACGACGTGTGGGAGAGCACGTGCAGCCGCCATAGCGACCTCCCGTGCTTCGGCACGCGGTCGATCGACGCGGACGGCGTCCCCGGGGCGTACACGTGGCAGACGTACGGCTCCGTGTACGAGCAACGCGCCGCGGCGTCGTCTGGATTCGTGCACCTCGGGGTACGACCAGAGCAGAACGTCGGTCTGTACAGCATAAACTGTGCGGAGTGGTGCGTCCTGGAGTCCGCCATGACCCGGGTCTCTTTAGTCTCCGTGCCGTTGTACGACACGTTGGGCCCGGACGCGGTTCGTTTCATCTGCAACCACGCCGAGCTCGCTGCAGTGTGCGTCTCAGCCACGTGCTTGCCGACGATGTTAGGGTGCCTGAACGACTGCCCGAGCGTGAAACTTTTGGTCGTTTACGGTAAAGATCCCGGCGGCGGGGCGCCTGCGGCGCTCCCCAAAACCGCGGGAGGGTGTCGCATCGTGACGTTTGAGGAGTTGATTGCGCTCGGGAATCGAAACCCGACCGCACCGCGCCCACCTAAAAACACGGACCTCGCGACGATCTGCTACACGAGTGGGACGACAGGGGATCCGAAGGGGGTGATGCTAACACATCTTAACCTCGTATCGAACGCCGCGGCGTACGCGGACGATCTCGACCTGGGCGTGAACGACGTGCATGTCTCGTACCTGCCTCTCGCGCACATTTACGAACGCGTCACTATTTTAGTATGCCTCTTCGCCGGGAGCAAGGCTGGCTTCTTCCGCGGCGACGTCCTCGGGTTACTCGACGACATCGCGGAGCTCAAACCCACGGTGTTTTGCTCCGTCCCTCGGCTGTGGAACCGGATATACGACAAAGTGCACGCGGGAATCAGAGAGGGTGGGTTCGTGAAACAGAAGCTTTTTGCGATCGCGTATGCGTCGAAGAAAAAGTCGCTCGAGGAGGGCACACCCCCGTCGAAGTTGTGGGATAAGATCGTCTTCAGCAAGCTGCGGGATAAGCTCGGCGGGCGCGTCCGATACATGTCCACCGGGAGCGCCCCCATATCCGCGGAGGTGATGGAGTTTCTTCGCATATGCTTCGGCGGGGTCGTGTTTGAAGGGTACGGCATGACTGAGTCGGCGTGCGTGATAAGCAAGACGCACGAGTCGGACTTTTCGTGCGGGCACGTAGGGTCCCCGGTGCCTTGTTGCGAGATGAAACTTGAGAGCGTACCGGATATGAACTACACCACGAAAGACGCGCCGTATCCTCGAGGAGAGGTCTGTGTGCGAGGCCCGAGTGTGTTCGCCGGGTATTACAGAGCCAAGGACAAGACGGACGAAGTCGTGGACGCGGACGGGTGGTTGCACACCGGTGACATCGGCCTCTGGCTCCCGGGCGGACGTTTAAAGATCATCGACCGGAAGAAAAACATCTTCAAGCTTGCTCAAGGGGAGTACGTCGCTCCGGAGAAGATCGAGAACATCTATGCGCGATCGAAATTTGTCGCGCAGAGCTTCGTGCACGGGGACTCGCTTCAGCCGTACCTGGTCGCGGTCGTCGTCCCGGACGAGGAAGTTCTGATTCCGTGGGCGAAGAAGAACGCCCATCCGCACGCGGGGGATTTCAGACGATTGTGCAAAGACCCGGTCGTCCTCAAGACAATCTTCGGGAGCATGAAATCCGTCGGCGCTGACGCTGGGCTGAAGGGATTCGAGCAAGTGAGAGCGATTCATCTGCACGACGAACTCTTCAGCGTCGAGAACGGGCTGTTCACGCCGACGTTTAAGCTGAAACGGCCTCAGGCGAGAGACAAGTTCGGTAGGGAGATCGAGAGAATGTATCGCGAGTTGAACGCGGGGCGGTGATCGATCGGGGTGGATAGTTCACGAGTGCGCGTGTGTAGGTTGTAACAACGAGTTGCGAGGACAGCTGCGCTATTGTCGTTTGAAATACCCGTCGTCGCGTCCGACCGTCGCTCGAGTCTCGGTCTTTCGCGTGCTTCGATCGAAACATCGTGTTTAGGGTAAAGAGCACGAACACTCGCGTTCGATATCGAACGCTCGTGCGCGTGCGGGTCATGTGCGTGAGCTCGAGAGCGCGTCTCAGTGATCGAAGTTCGAACGCAGGGGGGAAGATTTACTTTTTTCTGTTCCGACTGCGACGCCTCCGAGCTCGGAGGCGTCCAGCGGCAGAGAGTTCTTTTGGAGTGGTGGTGATTATTTATCACCATTGAATTGCGTCGCGCTTCGAAGCGTTCGACGATGTTTTGATGTAGTTGTAGAAGCTCAAGGTTTATCAACCTCGTTCAACCTCGTATCGCTTACGCGGAGGTGAACTTGGTGACCGCCTTGGTGCCCTCGGAGACGGCGTGCTTGGCGAGCTCACCGGGGAGGATGAGGCGGACCGCGGTCTGGATCTCGCGGGACGTGACCGTCGGCT